>VFQO010000170.1_pt1 | contig 81545 bp, 91 predicted proteins | sample 3512331 | NCBI WGS metagenome assembly VFQO01 (sample SAMN10412371, study PRJNA504923) | tailings metagenome | isolation source: Replicate 3 from Balatoc abandoned mine | place: Philippines: Itogon, Benguet | collected 2017-08-28 | reverse complement strand
TCCTACGCCACCGGCCGCCGCAAGGACGCGGTCGCCCGCGTGTGGGTCAAGCCCGGCACCGGCAAGATCACCATCAACGGCCGCGATCAGGAAACCTATTTCGCCCGTCCGACCCTGCGTCTGGTGATCAACCAGCCCTTCACCGTCACCGACCGCACCGGTCAGTATGACGTTGTCGCCACCGTGCGCGGCGGCGGCCTGTCGGGTCAGGCCGGCGCTGTAAAGCACGGCATCGCCCAGGCGCTCAGCAAGTACGAGCCCGAGCTGCGCAGCACGGTGAAGGCCGAAGGCTTTCTCACCCGCGACAGCCGCGTGGTCGAGCGCAAGAAGTACGGCAAGGCCAAGGCCCGCCGCAGCTTCCAGTTCTCGAAGCGCTAATTTTCTCCGGTTCGCCGGAAAAAAGAGGGCGGCCCCGCAAGGGAGCCGCCCTTTTTGTTGCGCGGGCGCGTCAGGATTCAGCGTTGCAGAAGCAGTAGACCAAACGAAAGACCGGTTCCCGTAAAGAACACCGGCCATGACCAGAAGAACCGCACGTCGGCGATCTCGACCATGCGGATCGCCAAAGGACCCGCACTCGTGCCCTGCGATCCGATGACCAGAGCAATCGCCGCAGCCATGATCGCGCCGAAGGTCACGGACTTGATCAAATCCATCGCCATTTCCCTCGCTTGATCGGCGCGCCGACCCGCAAGGATCGCGCAGCCAGTTAAACGGTGCAGGCACGCGAGAGAGGCCATCGGGTATGGGCCGCCTCGCGCGTGCCTGCACCCGCCTTATCGCCAAGGACGTCTTAAAGCGGTTGATAGAGAAAAGGTTAAGCCGCAGCCCCGTCAGGTTACCTGTGACGCCGCAGGCAGCGCGCCCGTCAGCCGCAATTCGGTGGTGATTACCCCGCCCGGCTCGCAATCGATCACCCGCCAGCATGCCGGCGAATCATGGCGCAGCCGGGTGGACAGCGTGCCTGTGCCGATCATCCGCATGCCCGTCCCGCCAATGGTGCGGTGTTGATCGAAGGGCACATGCACATGGCCGGAAAGCACCGCATCCGCCCCTGCCGCCGCCAGCGCGGCAAAGGCTTCGTCGCCGCCGATTGTGGGATTGGTCGGCTTGCCTTCGGGCCCCAGCAGCGGGTGGTGGGCAATGACGATGATGGTGCGCGGATCGCCCGCCGCCTTCAGCGTCCTGATCGCATCAACCGCAGAGCGCAGGGCAGCAGGTTTCACCACCCCGTCCGACCACGGAAAGCGGGTCTGGGCGCGCACTGTCGTCCGCAGCGGCACAAGCACGACGTCAGAGCTTTCAAATCCATCGGCCACCGCCGCACGCAAGCGGTTGTAACGGCGGAATGGATCGGTGAACCGCTCCCACGGGTTGTAATAGGGCATGTCGTGGTTGCCCGGTTCGAGCACGACCGGCACGCCCAGCGCGGCGAACCACGCCTGCGCGGCGGCATATTCCGAATGCTTGGCGCGCTGGGTGAGATCGCCGGTGCACACTACGGCGTCGGGCTTTTCAAGCGCAATCGCTGCAACCACGGCGGCGAGTGCGGCTGGATCCTCGACGCCGAAATGAACGTCGCTGATGTGGAACAGGCGGGTCGGCATGGGCAGGGCCTATAGCCGACCGCTCAGAATAAGCCATGCCGCACCGCCATTGACCGCCGTATAGGCCGCATAGGCAAAGGCATAGCCCGGCCAGCCCTTCACCGACAGCAGCAGCGCAAAGAACAACACCGCAAATTCGCTGACCAGCGCAGCACGCCGGGCCAGGGTCTGGCTCCCCTGCGGCAGACGCACGAACATCGGGTGCCCGCGATCGAAAACAGCGGCGTTGAGCGCGAAATTGGCGATTCCGAACAGGAAGATGATCGCGGTCGGCCAGGTCATGGGGCCAATATGGGCGGACGCCGGTCGATTGAAAACCGCCATTTGTCGCCCGTTTCGCGTCATTGGTCATCAGCCTCCCGCGCCGGTCGAGCAGCGATCCGAGGTTGATCGACTTGGCGATGCAGCGCCGTGGGCAAGGGCGTATCTCTTCATTCAGCAGGACGCCTGACACCCCGGATCGGACCCCCGCCCGATCTCAGACGCCTTGCGAGATGGAGAGTATAGCTATGAAAACCCTTGCGAAAACCTTGACCGTTGCGGCTGCTGCGATCGGTTTGGCCGGCACTGCCATCACCCCCGCATTTGCCGGCGAGGGCGCACTGCGCACCGCCCAAATCGACGTTGCCGATCTCGATCTGGGCACGGCTGCCGGTCAGCGCACGCTCGACAAGCGAATCGAAAAGGCAGTGCGGCAGGTATGCCGGACGGTCAGTGTCCAGACTGGCACCCGCATCATGGATCAGGACGCGCAGAACTGTCTCGCCCGCGCCCGCGCGGATGCCAAGCGGCAGATGGCTACGCTGGTCAGCAACGAGCAGCGCGGCGGTTGAACCGCGCAACGCATTTCCCGCGCCTACCTCAACGCGCGGGGCTTTCGGCCCGAACCCCTCCAGTCCCTGGGGTTCGGGCCGTTTTTTCCGCTGGGATGCAGAACCCGTCACAACCCACCAAAGTCCGTTGTCTCTAAAGCTACGCAGCTATGAAGTTATTGCGAATCATTCGCAGTTCATCGTAGTGCAAGGTTTGCCTTGGCAGACCGCAGATGTCTCCGATCATGTCCCCGCCTGATCGAAGACATTCAAAACACAATGGAAAGAGAGAGAGATGACGAAACCCCTTGCGACGCTCCTTCTCGCTGCCGGATTGTCAGCGAGTGCCGCGGCCCCTTGCCTTGCCGAGACCGGCCACGTGACCCGCATCGCCATCAGCTCCACCTCGGTGCGAACGGCTGATCTCGATCTGAGCACGCCGGCCGGCGAACGCCAGTTGCGCGCCCGCGTGGCGCAGGCAGTTCGGCAGGTGTGCCGGTTGAATGATGTCGAGACAGGCTATCGCAGCATGACCCGCGATGCCCGCGCATGTGCCGCAAAAGCCCGTGCCAGTGCCGACCGGCAAATCGCAGCGCTTCTGACCGAAGAGCAGCGCGGCGGCTGAATGATCTCCTCCCCTGCGATCGCATCCCCGCGCGGTCGCAGGTGCCCAGGCCCGAACTCCTTTTGCCCCTGGAGTTCGGGCCTCTTTTTTGAGGTGGCGCCTATCGTCCCGCCATCGCCTTGACCCGGGCGAGATACGTGCGACCGATGCGCAGCGCCTCGCCGTTCACCAGCTCCGCCGACCACACGCCGAGGCCATCGTGGCGCAGGCCCCGGATGTGATCGCGGCGCAGGATCGTCGAGCGGTGGATGCGGATGAACTGTTCGGGATCGAGCCGTTCTTCAAGGCCCGCAATCGTCTGGAGCAGCAGGTAGGATCGCCCGCTTTCAGCTCCGCCGACATGCAGGCGCACATAGTCGCGCTCGGCATCGATCTGGTGGACCTCGCTGACCGCAATGCGCAGCAGTTCGGACCGGTGCGGCACCCACAACTCGTCGAGATAGCGACCCGCCTTCTGGCGGCGCTGGCCGCGGCGCGCGACGGCGCGTTCGATGGCACGCTCCAGCCGGTCGGCAGAGACGGGCTTGAGCACGTAATCCACCGCCTCCAGATCAAAAGCCTCGACCGCGAAGTGATCATGCGCCGTGACGAAGATCACCACGGGGGCCTGCGGCTGATCGGCGAAGTGGCGGGCAACGCCAAGGCCGTCCAGTTCAGGCATGGTCATGTCGAGCAGCACCAGATCGGGCGCAAGCTTTTCAGCAAGGCGCAGCGCAGCGGCACCATCGCTGGCGGTGCCGACCACGCGCACAGCCGGGATTTCGGCGCAGATCACCTGCACGCGCTCCACAGCGAGCGGCTCGTCATCGACGATCAGGGTGCGCAGCGCAGTATTCTCGATGTCGGTCTCAGGCATGGCGGGGTCTCGACAGAGGGATGCGGATTTCGGTGCAATAGCCGCCCGGCACCGGGGCGGACGAGAAGCCGATATCGGGGCCGAAGCGCGCCTCCAGCCGGTCACGCACATTGGCAAGGCCGATGCCGAAACCGTGGGTGGTGCCCTGCGGAACGCCGGGGCCATCATCGCCGACGGTAATCACCAGCCGGTCGAATTCCTCGCGCGCGGCCAAGGTGATCGTCACCGGGCGCGAGACGGGGGAAACAGCGTATTTCACCGAATTCTCGACCAGCGGTTGCAGGATCATCCCCGGCACGCGGCATTCCTCCAGATCGAGCGGCAGATCGAACTTCGCCACCAGCCGGGTCGGAAACCGCACCGTCTCGATATCGAGATACAACTTTTGGAGATCGAATTCGTCGCGCAATGACACATCGGCGGTCGGTTCGGTCGCGAGCGAATGGCGGTAGAAGCGGCTGATCGTCTGGATCATCTTCTCGGCGGTGGCGGCCTTGCCCGTCATCACCAGCGCGGACAGGGAATTCAACGTATTGAACAGGAAATGCGGGTTCACCTGATAGCGCAAACTGCGCAATTCGGCGGCCTTGGCGGCAGAGCGGAACTGTTCCTCCCGACGTTGCGCGCTGCGCGCCTGCACCCCGGCGAGCAGCGCAAAATAGGTCGAGGCCCAGGCCAGCAGGAGGAAATAACGCCCGAGCGCCACATCCAGCAGTTTGCGCCAGAAATCACTTTGGGTCTCGGCTGGTTCGATGATCACCGAGCGCGTCGCCGTCCCGGCATTGTCGGGCACATCGACCAGCAGATTGCCGCTTTCGTCACGGCGCAGGTTGAGTTTGTATTTCTTTGCGTAGGCCTTTTCCTGCGCGGCCTGCGTGTCCTTGAACACGAGATAATTGACCTGCCCGATCCCAAGCGCGACCGGCATCGCCAACAGAATTGCGCCGGAAATCTTGATCCAGAGCGGGCGGTTGTCGAACAGGCGCAGCAGCAGCCACAGCACGATGGTAAAGCCGACGCCGATCATCGTGACCAGCAAGCGCCGCCAGCCGAGCTCGAACTGGAGATCGAAGTCCATCACCATCGCGCGCACGGTGGTGAGGACAAAATAGGTCGCCCACAGCACGACCATGGACAGCAGCACCGTGCGGAACGGCACAGTGGCGGCGGGCTCGCCGGTGGCGGCTTCGCTGGGCAGGTTTGTTGTCATGTCGCCGATCAGGGATACCGCGCCCGCCCGGTGATGGCTACCGGGCCGGGCGCGGGTTATCGGGCGGACTCGCGGTTTGGTCGAATGATGAACAGCCGTTCACAATCGACGAATGCTGTTTCACGATCACGCTGGCGCGCGATGCGGCCCCCGCCGCACCTCCCCACCTCCCCACCCGGCCAATGATACCATCAGGATATGGTGGCCGGGTGGGAGGCGGGGGTCTGCGCCACCAAAGGTGGCCGCAAATCAAGAAGACTTAATCGCGCGGGCGGATCATGTCGGAAGGCACTACCCACTGCGCGAATTGCTCTTCGGTGAGCAGGCCGAGTGCCAGCGCGGATTCCTTCAGCGTCGTCCCCTCGGCATGGGCCTTCTTGGCGATCTTCGCTGCGTTGTCATAGCCGATGTGCGGGTTGAGAGCGGTCACCAGCATCAGGCTTTCGTTGAGCAGCTGAGTGATGCGGGTGGTGTTCGCTTCGATCCCAACGACGCAATTGTCGGTAAAGGCATGGGCAGCATCGCCGATCAGCTTCATCGATTGCAGCACGTTGTAGATGATCACCGGCTTGAACACGTTGAGTTCGAGATGCCCGTGCGATCCGGCGACGCTCACCGCCATGTTGTTGCCCATCACCTGCGCGCAGACCATGGTCATCGCCTCGCACTGGGTCGGGTTGACCTTGCCCGGCATGATCGAGGAGCCAGGCTCGTTGGCGGGCAGCGAAAGCTCGCCAAGGCCCGAGCGCGGGCCGGAGCCGAGCAGGCGGATGTCATTGGCGATCTTCATCAGGCTGACCGCCAGCACGTTCAGCGCGCCCGAAATCTCCACCATCGCATCATGCGCGGCGAGCGCCTCGAACTTGTTGGGCGCGGTGAGGAAGGGGTGGCCGGTCTCGGCGGCGACTTCGGCCGCGAAGGCGGTATCGAAGCCGACCTTGGCGTTGATCCCGGTGCCAACGGCCGTGCCCCCCTGCGCCAGTTCCAGCACGCGCGGCAGCGCCGCTTCGACGCGGGCAATGCCGTAGCCGACCTGCGCTGCATAGCCGGAGAATTCCTGCCCCAGCGTCATCGGGGTCGCATCCTGCAAGTGGGTGCGGCCGATCTTGACGATATGGGCAAACTCCTGCGCCTTGGCATCGAGTGCGCCGTGCAGCTTCTTCAGCGCCGGGAGCAGGTGATCGAGCGCCTCGACCGCCGCGGCAATGTGCATCGCGGTCGGGAAGGTGTCGTTCGAGGATTGCCCCATGTTGCAATGATCGTTGGGGTGAACCGGGGTCTTGCCGCCCTTGTTGCCGGTGAGAATTTCGTTGGCGCGGCTGGCGATCACCTCGTTGGCGTTCATGTTCGACTGGGTGCCGCTGCCGGTCTGCCACACCACCAGCGGGAACTGGTCGGCGAGCGTCCCGTCGATCACTTCGCGCGCGGCCTGCACGATCGCTTCGCCGATTCCGGCATCGAGCACGCCCAGCTTCATGTTCGCCTTGGCCGCCGAAAGCTTCTGCACGCCCAGCGCCCGGACGAGGGCGGGGGGCATTGTCTCGCCGCCGATCGGGAAGTTGACGATGCTGCGCTGGGTCTGCGCGCCCCAGTGCATGTTGGCGGGAACCGCCACTTCGCCCAGCGAATCGGTCTCGATCCGCACATCTCCGCCCGGCACTGTCATGTCACTCATCGAAGCCATCCCTCATTAAGTCGATTTGAGCCCCACAGGGTTTGGCGCTCCCCTAAGCACCAGCGTGCGGCAAGGTCAAAGGCGTAAAATCGCGAGGCCCGTGGTGCCGCAATCGCTGGCAAAAGCCTTGGAACCACGCTTGCGCGCGTTTAAGGAGAGGGTTGACGGACTGTATTATGAACCCAATACAGTCACCCCGAAGAGACATGGACACCATGACCACGACCCCTGACACCAAGACCGCCCGCCGCGCGATGATCGACAGCCAGCTGCGCACCAGCGGCGTGAACGAGGAATATGTGCTGGCCCGGATGCTGGCCGTTCCGCGGGAAGATTTCCTGCCGGTCGAAAAGCACGCGCAGGCCTATATCGACCGCGCGGTCACGCTGGGCGGGGACAGCCACCTTGCCGCACCGCTGTTCTACGGCAAGCTGCTGCTGGAAGCCGCCCCGCTGCCGGCGGACCGCGTGCTGGTGGTGAGCGGCGGGACCGGCTACCTCGCCGCCCTGATCGCGCCGCTGGCGGCGAGCGTCACTGAAATCACCGCCGCTGAAGCCGCGTCGCTGACCGGCGCGGGCGAATATGATCTGATCGTCATCGACGGTGCGATCGAACAACTGCCCGATGGCCTCGGTGCCGTGCTGGCCGATGGCGGGCGGATCGTCAGCGGCCTCGTGCTGCGCCAGGTCACCCGCCTTGCCGCCGGGCGCAAGATCGCCGGGACGGTCAACCTGCAACCGGTCGAGGATCTCGGCATCCCCGTGCTGACCGCCTTTGCCGCTCCCAAGCGCTGGACCTTCGCGTGATGCATCGCCTCGCCTCGCTGCGGCTGGCCGGAACGGCGAGCGTGCTGGTGCTGAGCGCACTGGCAATCGCTCCCGCTCAGGCCGATGACCTGCGCGAGGCGCTGGCCGCTGCCTACACCAACAACCCGACGCTCGAAGGCGCCCGCGCCAACCAGCGCGCGGTGGACGAAAACGTGCCAATCCAGCGCGCGCAGGGTCTGCCTTCGCTGAATGTGGTCGCCAACCATATCGAGTTCATCCGCCAGTCGGCCAACGCCTTCGCCCCGCCGGAACGCAACCTCGGGGTCGGCGCGGATTTGCTGGTGCCGGTCTATTCGGGCGGAGCGGTGCGCAACGGCATCGCTGCCGCGAAGGAACGGATCGAGGCCGGGCAGGCGGATCTGCGCAACACCGAAAGCACGCTCTTCGCGCAGGTTGTGGCTGCCTATATGGATGTCCTGCGGACCGAGGCGCTGGTCGCGCTGGCGACCAACAATGTCGCGGTCCTGCGCACCAATCTTGAAGCGACCAGTGACCGGTTCCAGATCGGCGATCTGACCATCACCGATGTCGCCCAGTCGCGTTCGCGCCTCGCGGTGGCTGAAGGCGACCTGCAATCGGCCGAGGCAAACCTGATCGCCGCGCGGGAGGCCTATGTGCGGCTTGTCGGGCAGCAGCCGGGCGAACTTGCCGCGCCGCCGCCGCTGCCCGGACTGCCGGATACGGTGGGCGAGGCGATCGTCAGCGCGCTTGAAAACAACCCCAACCTCGAAGCGGCCAAGCAGCGCGCCGAGGCGGCCGGTTATGATACCAAGGTGGCCGGCGCGGGCCGCCTGCCGACGGTCAGCCTGTTCGTGAACGGCGATTACAGCGACTTCTTCGGCACGCTGCGCAGCAACTTCCCCGGTCTGGTCCAGCGCGAAGTGACCGCCAATGCCGGGGTGCGGGTCACGGTCCCGGTGTTTCAGGCCGGTCTGCCCGCCGCACGCCAGCGGCAGGCCGGTGCGCGCGAATCCGCCGCGCTGGAAGATGTGATCGCCGCCGAACGCCAGATCATCGCCGAAACCCGCTCCACCTATGCCAGCTGGCAGGCCGCCAATGGGGTCATCAAGAGCGCCCAGGCCGCTGTCGAAGCCGCCGAACTGAGCCTTGAAGGCGTGCGCGCCGAAAACTCGATCGGCAACCGCACGATCATCGAAGTGCTCAACGCCGAACAGGAACTGGTGCAGGCCCGCGCCCAATTGGTGACCGCACGGCGCAATGCCTATGTTGCCGGGTTCAACCTGCTCGCCCTGATGGGCAAGGCCGAGGCCCGCGATCTGAACCTTGAAACCTCCGGCCCGCTGTATGATCCGCAGGTCAACGCGGACCGGGTCAGCAGCAAGATGTGGGACTGGGACCGCGATCCCGAACCGGCGGCAAAATCGACCAGCACCGTTGACATCCCCCCCGCCACGGCGACAATCGGGCCGCAATTGCTGCCCGGCGAATGAATCCGGTCCCGATTCGGGACAGGCCGGGACAGCGCAATGGGGCTGATAATGGGTCAGGATAACGAAGCGTCGGTCGAGGAAATCCTCGAATCGATCAAGAAAGTCATCGCGCGGGACAATCGTGCCGGTGCCATGGAAGCACGGCGGCGGCGGATGCTGGTGTCCGAGGATGATTCCGCCGATCCTGCGCCCCTGATCCGCGCTCACAAGGTGCGCGATAGCGAAGAGGTGCTTGACCTGTCGGAAATGGATACGGTCGGGGAAGCCTCTGCCCTGCCGCTCGATCCGGTCGAAGATACCCCGCTGATCGCCGATCAGGTGCGCGATGCGATGCAGGAAAACCTCGCCGCGCTGGCAATGCTGGCCGAACCGCCGGCGCGCCCGCAGATCGTGCGTTCGGGCGAAACCTCACTGGAAGGGCTGACCCGCGAATTGCTGCGCCCGATGCTGGCGGAATGGCTGGAGGCGAACCTTCCCGCGATGGTCGAAAGCCTCGTGCAGGCCGAAATCGCCCGGATCGTCGGCAAGCGCCGCTAAGTTCTGGCAATGGCGCGGCGGGGGGAGTAATCCCGCCGCCATGCGCACACTCACTGCTTCCGGCGCCCTGATCGCCGCCGCTTTCCTTGCCGCACCGCTGGCCGCGCAAGGCCCCGCCGCCCCGCCAATGAGCGCCGAGGACCTCGTCACGCTCCCCCGTCTGGGCGCACCGGTCGTCAACGCGGCGGGCACGCTGGCGGTCTACACCGTCACTGTCACCGATCCGGAAACGCTGAAGCGGTCGCCCCGGCACTACCTTATCGACCTCGCCAAGCCAGGCGCTGCGCCAGTTGCGCTCGATCTCGGCATCCGCGCGTCGGACCTCGCCTTCGGGGCGGATGGGGCGGTCTATTTCCTCAGCAGCGAACACCCCGATGGCGAGGGCGCCGAGGCCCGCGGCCGGGTATGGCGGATCGGCCTTGGCAAGGATGGCGCGGCGGGCCAGCCGCAGCTGGTCGCAGGATTCCCCGATACGAGCATTGCAGGCTTCAAGCTCGCCCCGGATGGCAGCCGCATCGCAGTATGGGGCGAGGTGCCGCGCACCTGCCCGACCTTCGGCTGCGCCGATGCCAAGCCCGCCTATCTCCCCGGCCCCGGGACCGGACGGCTTTATGACGGCGATCGCGGTTTCGTGCGCCACTGGGACCGCTGGGCGACACCGGGCCTGCACAACCGCATCTTCGTCTTCCCGCTGACGAACGGCATGGTGTCCGGCGCGGGCGTGCCTGCTGACGGGCTGGACCCTGCCACCGGCATCACCGCCGACACGCCAACCATGCCTTTCGGCGGCCCGGAGGAACTCGCCTTCGCGCCGGACGCCCGCACGCTTTACTTCACTGCCCGCCTCTCGGACGGGGCGGAGCCGGGCTCGACCAACCTCGACATCTACGCCTCCGACCTCACCGGGGCAGCGCCCAAGCTGCTGACGGCGGCGAACAAGGCGACCGACACCACCCCCGTCCCCTCGCCCGATGGCAAGCATCTCGCATGGCTCGCCATGGAGCGCCCGACCTATGAAGCGGACAAGCTGGCGGTGCAGTTGATGGATCTCAAGACCGGCACGGTCCGCAACCTCACCAAGGGCACCGACCTCTCCTTCGCCAGCCTCGCGTGGGAAGCGGACGGCAAGAGCCTGATCGCCACCGCGCAGAAGGTGCTCGATACCCCCGCCTTCCGCATCGACATCGCCACCGGTGCGGTCACAGAGCTGAACCTGATGGCGGGGAACGAAGCGCATATCGCCAACCTCGTGCCCCTGCCCAAGGGCGGCGCACTGTTCACGCGGGATTCGCTGGGGACGCCGGCAGAACTGTTCCTGTCGGACGGCATGGGGCAGGCCCGCCCGCTGACCGATATCGCCACCACCCGCATGGGCGGCATGGCCAGCATCGTCACTCGCCGCTTCAGCTTCACCGGCGCCAATGGCGATACGGTGTGGGGCCAGATCACGCGGCTTGCCGACCAGACCGGCCCGATCCCGGCGCTGCTCTACATCCACGGCGGGCCTCAAGGCTCCTTCAATGACAGCTGGTCGAACCGCTGGAACCCGCGTGTCACCGCCAGCCAGGGCTATGCCGTGATCTCGGTCGATTTCCACGGCAGCACCGGATACGGGCAGGCCTTCACCGACGCGATCAACAAGGACTGGGGCGGCGGGCCGCTGGAAGACCTGCAAAAGGGCTTCGAGGCCGCCCTCGCGCTCGACACTCAGATAGATGGCACCCGCGCCTGCGCCATGGGGGCAAGCTACGGCGGCTACATGGTCAACTGGATCGCCGGCAACTGGCCCGACCGCTTCCGTTGCATCGTCCAGCATGACGGCATCTTCGACATGCGCTCGATGTATTATTCGACCGAGGAATTGTGGTTCCCGCGCTGGGATTTCGGCGGTTCCTACGAACAAGCGCGCGAGACCTACGAAAAGTGGAACCCCGCCAACCACGTGGGCAACTGGAAGACGCCGATGCTGGTCATAACCGGCCAGCAGGATTTCCGCGTGCCTTACTCGCAGGGCCTGATGAGCTTCACCGCGCTTCAGGAACGCGGGATCCCCTCGCAATTGCTGGTCTTCCCGGATGAAAACCACTGGGTGCTGGGCGCGAAGAACTCGCTGCAATGGCACGGCACGGTGTTCGCGTGGCTCGATCGCTGGCTCAAGCAGGACCCGGCCAAGTGAGCCGCAAGGAACTCGAATCCGCACGCTATTCGCTCGCCAAGCATTACGGCGATCCGGAAGAGGGCACGCAGATCACCCGCCACATCATGCTGTGCGCGGTGTCGGACAAGCAGAAATGCTGTTCGCGCAAGGACGGCGAGGAAGCGTGGGGTTTCCTAAAATCGCGCCTCAAGGAGCTGGGGCTGGTCGGCCCTGAGCGCACTGAGGACAGCAAGCGAGGGAGCGGCGGCGGAGTGCAGCGCACCAAGGCCGATTGCCTCCAGATCTGCGCGGCAGGGCCGGTTGCTGTCGTGTGGCCGGACGGGGTGTGGTATCACTCCTGCGGGCCGGAAGTGCTGGAGAAGATCATCCAGGAACACCTGATCGGCGGCGTGCCGGTCGAGGATTACCGGCTCAGGCCAGCCTAGTCATCCTTCGGGCTCCAGAACTCGTCCTTGCTCGGCATGTGATTGTCGACCGATTCGTCGTGCCCGGTGCCGTTGGACAGGAACACCAGCCCCATCAGCCCGCCGCCCAGCAACATCGTCAGGCTGATCCCCAGCGCCACCGCGATATAAAAGTGCACGGAAATCATACCGTTATAGGCGAACAGCAAGGCCATCGCCACGGCGACCGTGAGGGTGGTCGCGGCGAGCAGCCATTTCATGATCTGGCGGTAACGCGCCCAAGCGTGGGCGGCGTTGACGGGATTGTCGAGCGGAGACTTGCGGGTCATGCGGTCCGACATGGCGCGCAAGGGCAGGCATTGCAACGCGCAAAGGCTGCAAGGCCCGTCACACACGGCGCAAGCCCGCCTTGCTGGCGATGCGACAGGCGGATTCGCCTTTTCCGGCAAATCATGTCACCTTCCCTTCCCGTGGAGAGAGAGGGAGTTCGTCATGACCATTGCCCGCATCATCGCCCAACGCAGCTCGGCCAACATCATCGCCTGCGACGTTGCCACACCGGTTTCCCAAGTGGTGCAGACCCTTGCCACCAAACGCATCGGCGCGCTGCCGGTGCTGCGGGATGGGCGCGTGGTCGGGATCGTGTCCGAACGCGATGTGATCTACCGCCTCGCTGACCATGGCGGCGCGTGCCTCGATATGCCGGTCGAACAGATCATGACTTCGCCCCCGGTCACGGTCGAACCGGGCACCACGGTGGACGAGGCCCTGTCGATGATGACCCGCCGCCGCTTCCGCCATTTCCCGGTGGTGGAGGATGGCGCGCTGGTGGCCTTCATTTCGATCGGCGATCTCGTGAAGCACAAGATGGACGAGGTGCAGCACGAGGCCGAGGCGCTGCGGCATTACATTCAGGCGGTGTGACCGCTTGAGAACCGCCTGGCGAGGCCCTAGATTGCAGGCATGACAGCCGCGCCCCTGATCCTCACCCCGTCTGCCGCCAAGCGGGTGGCCTTCATCGCCAGCAAGCAGGCGCGGCCTGCGATCCTGCGTCTGGCCGTGGAGGGTGGGGGCTGTTCGGGCTTCCAGTACAAGTTCGACCTTGCCGATGCGCCCGATGCGGACGACTCGGTGTCGGAAACCGATGGCGTGAAGCTGGTGGTCGATCCGGTCAGCCTCGATCTGATCGCGGGCAGCACGGTCGATTTCGTCGAATCGCTGGGCGGGGCGGCCTTCAAGGTCGAAAACCCGCAGGCCGCCGCCGGGTGCGGATGCGGGGCGAGTTTCGGGATTTAGGTTAGACCCGCGCAAGGCTTTCGGGCATCAGGGCGCGCATGAAAATCGCCACCTTCAACATCAACGGGATCAAGGCGCGTCTGCCGCGCCTGATCGAATGGCTGGATGAAACGCGCCCCGCGGTCGCCTGTCTTCAGGAAATCAAGACACAGGACGATGGCTTCCCCGCCGCCGATTTCGAGGCGATCGGATACAGCGCGATCTGGCACGGGCAGAAAAGCTTCAACGGGGTGGCGATTCTGGTCGATGCCCGCGCCGGCTATACCCTCACCGAAGTGCAGCGCGGCCTCGGCATTGCCGGCCCCAATGAGGGCGACGACGAGCAGGCCCGCTATCTGGAAGCCGACGTCAGCGGGGTCCGGATCGCCTGCCTCTACCTGCCCAACGGCAACCCGCATCCGGGGCCGAAATTCACCTACAAGCTGACATGGATGTCACGCTTGCGCGAACGCATGGCCACGATCTGGGCCGAGGAAGTGCCTGCCGTGGTGCTGGGCGACTTCAACGTCATCCCGCATGATGATGACGTCTGGTCGGTCAAGGCGATGCAGGACGATGCGCTGATGCAGCCGGAAAGCCGCGCCGCCTATGCGCGCCTGCTCGCCGATGGCTGGACCGATGCGATCCGGACCCACAACCCGTGTGGGGGCGTGTGGACCTATTGGGATTATCAGGCGGGCGCCTGGCAACGCGATCACGGCTTCCGGATCGACCACATCCTGCTCTCGCCCGAATGCGCCGACCGGATGGAGAGCTGCGGCGTCGACAAGGCCTACCGCGGCCGGGAAAAGGCCAGCGACCATACGCCGGTCTGGGTGCGGCTCAGGGCCTGATCAGCCAAAAGGCGGTGATCGGCCCGCAGGGCCGCAAGCCCGACCGGGCGTCCGCAGCCACTCGCGCGCAGCGCGAAACGCGGCGAGGATAAGCGTCAGCGATAAAAAATATGCCGGTCGATCTGCGCAAGCCGCGTCTTAGTTCGGCTCCAGCCGGGGCTGACGTGGCGGGCGTGGAAGAACACAGCGTCTTCAGCGGGCGATTCCCACAGGCCCTTGTCGGCAATCTGCGCGACCGCGACTGCGCGATCCCACGCGGCTGAACCTTCGCGCACAGCCGGCATCCGGCTCCCGCGCATGAAGGAAAACTGCCCGGGCTGGGCGACCACGCCGCAATAGGAGCGCGGGAAGCGGCCATCTTCGGTGCGGTTGACGATCACCTGCGCGACCGCGAGCTGGCCTGCCAGCTCTTCGCCGCGGGCTTCAAAATAGACCGCGCCGGCAAGGCAGCGCAGTTCCTCGCTCATCGGCGCATCGGTATCGATCATACCGACCAGTTCGCGCAAGGATCCGGCTTCGGTGAGGGTGGGGACGTCGGTGGCCGGGGCGGGCAGGGGCTGCACCACCGCCTCAGCGACATATTCGATCGTCTCGGGGACCAGCTCGGGCGCTTCGACCGGGGCGGGAGCGGTGAACTGGTCACTGGCGGCTTGCGCCAGAGCGGCGGCATCGGGGCCGCCCGGGAACATCGTGGATGCGAAAGCGAGACCCGCAATCGCAGCAATCGTGGCAGTCTTGCGACTCATGAACTCTACATATTCGGCGGTGAGCGCGCACAGGCGCAGGCGGGAACCTTGATCCAGATCGTTGAGGATGTGGGTGGTTCGAAGAAGCCTGCCGGCCGCTCCCCGTCTGCGTGCTGACGATACGGCCGAATTGCCGCTCTGACAGCCTGCGCTCAGGAAGTGGCGGGCGTCTGGCTGGAGGTTACGCTTACGTCAAATCAATTCGTCGAGCTGCGCGACGAACCGTTCCGGATCCGCGATATCCACCTCGATCAGCCACATATCGCTGTCCTGCGCCCGTCGCCGCGCCAGATATTCCGAGAATTCCTGAGGGTTATCAGGGTTTTCCCGCTTAGCAGCAATAAACTTTCGTGAACCGTCGAGTTGCGGCATCCTTTCGTGCAGGACTCCGCCCTTTCCGTGACACAGGGTTACGATGAGGATCGTCCCGGCATCGCGCTCGCCCTTGGCGAGGACTGTCGCGAATCCCCCCTCGGTCTCGGCAAGGCGCATGATCGCCCCGGCTTCGAGATGCGCGGGGAGCCGTGCCTCCATCTCAGAGCCCCGACGGCCCGCCAGCGGCATAGCCCGGCAGGCTGGAAAGCGGGATGCGGCTGCGCATGAAGGTGCCGGTGCCGCGGCCGATCTCGTCGCCGTCTTCATCCACCAGCCGCGCCTCTGCCACGAACACGCGGCGGCGCCCGCTCACCCAGCGTCCCTCGGCGGTGACCTGCCCGGCGCGCACCGGCTTGGAAAAGAACAGGTTGAAGCTGGTGGTCAGCAGGAAACGATCGGTGACCAGCGTGTTGGCGGCATAGAAGGCCGCATCGTCGAGCATCTTGAAATAGATCGTCCCATGCGCCGCCCCGGCGGCATGGTAATCATCCGGGCTGACAGTGAAGGTCAGCCGCGAGCGGCCCTCTCCCGTGATGTGCAACTGGGATGCGAACTTGGCGTTGACCGGCGCGGTCGCATAGAGCCGTTCCAGCGCCCGGTAATGCTGTTCAGCACCGCTGGCGGGAAGGATCGCATCACTATCGGCCATGGCACGTGGATCGGATCAGGCCGCGTCGCGCAGGAACTGATTGGTCAGCAGCGCATAGACCGCTTCGGTATCAGGCGCATCGGCAAGCATCTGGAGCGTCGTTTCATCCCGCGTCAGGCGCGAGATCGCGGCCAGCGCGTGCAGGTGGGTCGCCCCGGCGTTCTCGGGCGAGACGAGGCCGCACACCAGCGAGACGGGCCGCGCATCGGCAGCGGCGAAATCGATCGGGGTTTCCAGCCGGATCAGCGCCAGCGAAGGCCGGCGCACATCCTTGCTGCGGCAATGCGGGATCGCCACCCCGCGCCCGAACCCGGTGCTGCCCAGCGCTTCGCGCGCTTCGAGGTTTTCCAGCACCTCGCTCTCGTCCAGCCCATAGGCCGCGCTCAGCAACTGCGCCGTGCGCGCCAGCACCTTGGGCTTGGTATCGAGCCGGGCGAAAGCGATCGCCTGCGGGGAAAGAGCGAGGTTGACGTCCATTGCACGATTGATCCCGAAACTGTGCGCCTTGACTGGCGATGATCCGGCCCGGTCACACCCCTTGAGGTATTGCCGGTCCGGGGCGGTGCCCCCTCCTGCTACCGCCGCCTGGACCTTTGAAAGGCGGGCCTTGCCCTTACGGCAAGGCGGCCCTCGGCCCTATCTTGGCTCAACCCATCCGATCGAGCCATCGGCGCGCCTGTAGACCATATTATGCCGTCCGGTGCCAGCATTTTTGAAGAACAGCGCGCCGGTGTTCCGGAGGTCGAGCATCATCACCGCATCCGCCACGCTGGCGGTGGGGATATCCACACGGGTTTCGGCAATCACCAGCGGTGCATCGGCGACGACTTCTTCCTCTTCATCCTCCTCGACCGCGAAGATGGTGTAAGCCGCCTCTTCCTCGCCGCGGGCGTGATCGGCCTGTTCGTGGCGGTCGGTCAGGCGGCGCTTGTAGCGGCGCAGTTGCTTGTCGATCTTCTCGACCGCATTGTCGAAGGCGACGTGGGCGTCATGCGCGGTGCCCTGTGCCTTCAGGATCAGGCCCTGCATCACATGCGTGACAATATCGCAGGTAAAGGCGCCCGCGGGGGCCTTGCCGAAGGTCACATTGCTGGACAGTGCCCGGTCGAAATACTTGTCGACGATCGCGCCGAGCCGGTCCGAGGCATGAGCCTGGAGCGCGCTGCCGGTGTCCATCTGGTGGCCCGAAATCCGAATATCCATGAAGCGTAGTCCTCCCGTCGCTGATGAGGATCCCAAGAAAGGTAGCGGCGGCGCATCAGGCTTCAATTGACAGGATCAACTGACCCAGATCGCGCCCTTGATTTCCGCGATGAACGCGGCGTGGCGTTCCAGCTCCTCCGGGCTGGCAACATGGGGGCGGGGTTCGCGCCGGGGCTTGTCCGTGGCCGGACGGTGCCAGGGCGCATTGGGGGTAGGCTGGCCAAGAGCGGGGGTATTTGCCGGGGCATCGGCTAGCCCCAGCCCGATCTGCCGCCCGCCGGTCAGCTCGACATAGACCTGCGCCAGCAATTCGGCATCGAGCAGCGCGCCGTGCTTGACGCGGTGCGACCGGTCGATCCCGTAACGCGTGCACAGCGCATCAAGGCTGAGCTTGGCCCCCGGATGCCGCTTGCGCGCGATGGCGACGGTATCGACCATCCGGTCCATGCTGATCGGCGTGCGGCCGCACAGTTCCAGTTCGTTGTTGAGAAAGCCGAAATCGAACCCGGCATTGTGCGCGACAAGGTTCGAATCACCGAGGAATTCGAGCAGTTCCTCCGCCAGTTCGGCAAAGCGTGGCTTGGTCGAAAGGAAGGCCGCGCTGAGGCCGTGGACGCGTTCCGCTTCCACCGGCATATCGCGATCGGGGTTGAAATAGGCGTGGAAGGTGCGGCCCGTTTCGACCCGGCCGATCATTTCGATGCAGCCGATTTCCACCATGCGGTCCCCGGTCTTGGGATCGAGCCCGGTGGTTTCGGTATCGAAAATGACCTCACGCATTTCAGGGACTATCCTCTTATCATTCGGCACTTGCAAGCGCTGCTTTGTGGTCAAAGTGAGGCAATCAGAGCCTCGACCTGAGCGCGGGTTTCATCAAGGCTGGTGCCGGTATCGATGATGTGGTCGGCCCGCTCGCGCTTGTGGGTGTCATGCAGTTGCAGGCTGAAGATATGCTCGAATTTCTGGGGTGTCATGCCGGGGCGGGCGAGCACGCGGGCGCGCTGCACGGCCTCGGGCGCGGAGACGACCACGATCAGGTCGACCGATTCGTGCCCGCCGCGTTCGAACAGCAGCGGGATATCGAACACCACGGCGCGCTTGTCATGGTGCGCTTCGAGAAAGGCGGCCCGCCTCGCGGCAACGGCGGGGTGGACGATGGCCTCCAGCCGGGCGAGCGCGGCTTTGTCGGCGAACACCTGATGGCCCAGCCGGTCCCGGTCGACACCGTCCGGCCCGGTCGATCCGGGGAAGGCGGCTTCGATCGCGGGGACAAGCTCTCCCCCCGGCCCCTGCATGGCGCGCACTTCGGCGTCAGCGTCGAAGACGGGGATGCCCGCTTCGGCGAACATCGCCGCGACAGTCGATTTGCCCATGCCGATGCTGCCGGTCAGGCCGATAATTGTGGGCTTGGTCATTGGGTCAGACGTTTCCGCAATTCATCATCATGTTGGCGCGGCGGGGGTGCGCCGAAAAACTTCTCGAAGGCGACCGCCGCTTGCCCGATCAGCATCGCCAGCCCATCGATCGTGCGGTGCCCTGCGGCGCGCGCGGCCTGAAGCAGCGGCGTGTCGAGCGGATAGGTGACAATGTCATAGGCGATCGCACGGGGCGGAGCATGGCTCCAGTCAAAGGGCAGGGGGGGCTGGCCCGCCATGCCAAGCGAGGTCGCGTTGACGATCAGGTCAAGGCAGCCTTCACGGTCGTCGAAGGCAAAATCGGTCGCTTCGGCAAAGTGGGCGAGGGGGGCGGCGTGATGTTCGCCCTTGGGGGCCAGTTCATCGAGCAGGGCGCGGGCCTTGCCCGGGTCTCGCCCTGCCACAACCAGCGTAAAGCCCTCGTTTGCCAGCGCCGTGATGATCGCCCGCGCCGCGCCGCCGGTGCCGATAATGCGCGCCATGCGGAAATAGTGGGTCTGTGCCAGGTCGCGCTTGAGGGGCTCCAGGAACCCGCTTGCATCGGTGTTGGTGCCGCTCAGACCCCCGTCAGACCCGTTCAGCACCGTGTTCACGGCCCCGATTTCGCCCGCCGGCGGGTCGATCCGGTCGATCAGCGGCATGATCGCCTGCTTGTGCGGCATTGTGACATTGCACCCACGCCACAGCGGGTCTTTGCGCCGGGCGGCAAGATAATCGGGCAGAGCCTCGGGCGTCACGTGGCAGGCGCGATAGTCGGCTTCGATCCCCAGCTTCTCAAGCCAGAAGCCGTGGATTATCGGGGACTTGGATTGAGCGATCGGATCGCCGATCACCTCCGCATAGGGCTTCACGAAAGCATCACCCCATGTTCGCGCAACCCTTCAAGCAAGGGCAGCAGTGGCATCCCGAGCACGGTGAACTGGTCGCCCTCAATGTGGGAAAACAGCTGAACACCGGGTCCCTCGATCCGGAAGGCCCCTACGGTGTGGCCGATAGCGGGCCATTCAAGGCTCAGATAATGCTCGATGAATTCATCCGAAAGATCGCGCACATGCAGGCGTGCGATGCTGGCATGGCTCCATTCGCACCCGCCATCCTTCACCAAGGCAGCCGCAGAGTGCAATTCCATCACCTTGCCCGAGAAAAACCGCAGATGCTCTGCCGCCTCCTCCCGCGTGCGGGGCTTGTCGAAACGGCGGCGATTGCACACGACAAGGGAATCCGATCCAAGAACAAGCACTTGCGGATGAAGCACCGCCACTGCCGCCGCCTTTGCGACAGCCAGCGCCTCAGCCACCTCGGGCGGGGCGGCACCCACAAGGCCAGCCTCGACACCGCGCTCGTCGATATCGGCAGGGATGCTTTCATACGCCACCCCGGCGGCATCCAGCATCGCCCGGCGCGAGGCGGATTTGCTGGCGAGAATCAGACGCTTGCTCATATCGGCTTACCCACGCCGCCTTCACTGGCGGGCTTTCGGTCACGTTCCTGCGCGAGCCGGATGATCGCCGCGGCCGTTTCCTCGATCGAGCGGCGGGTCACGTCGATCACCGGCCAGCCATTATCGGCAAACATCCGCCGGGCGAATTGCAGTTCGGCCTTCACCCGATCGTTATCGACATAGGCCGTTTCGGTCGCTTCGTTCAATGATAACAGGCGATTGCGCCTGATCTGGATAAGCCGCTCCGGCGATGTCGTCAGCCCGACCACCAGCGGATGCCGCAGCCGGTAGAGCGTGGCGGGCGGGGGGCTTTCGACCACCAGCGGGATATTGGCGGTCTTGTACCCGCGGTTCGCCAGATAGATCGAGGTTGGCGTCTTTGAGGACCGCGACACGCCGACGAGGACGATATCGGCCTGTTCCCATTCCTCGTGCCCGATCCCGTCATCATGGGCGATGGTGTACTGGATCGCATCCACGCGCTTGAAGTAGCTCTCGTCCATCATGTGCTGGCGACCCGGCCGACCATGGGCTTCCTGACCCAGTTGCGATTCCAGCGCGGCGGTGACCTGATCGAGCACCGGCACGGCAGGCAGGCCAAGGTGGCGGCAATGCTCCTCCAGCCGCTTGCGCGTGTCCGGGTTGACGAGCGTATACAGCACCAGCCCCGGATGCGCCGCGAGATCGGGGACGATCCGGTCGAGATGCTGGAGCGATCGCACCATCGGCCAGAAATGGCGGTTCACGGAAGGATCGTCGAACTGGGCAAGCGCCGCCTTGGCGATCATCTCCAGCGTCTCGCCGGTCGAATCCGATACAAGGTGCAGATTGAGTCGGTGCATGCCGGAAGGGCCCTGTGGACAGATCGCCGCATAAACCACGGGAGAGGCAGGCGGACAAGCTGAGGAGCACTTTTCATGCCCGCTTCCGGCCTTTTCCTCGGGGTATTTGCCCACACGGGACAAGAGTTGTCGACAGGCTGTGAAGAGTGAGGATAAAGCTGGCTTGACGTCCAATCCGTGCGGATTCGGTGGGGGATGAGTCATTGGGGTCAGGCTGGGGGCAATCGGGCAAAGCCCGGTAATTCCCGCTTTCCACAGGGCCAACAGACTCCATCCATCCTTTTTAAAATTGAATTGATTTGCTCTAAGGAACCCTATGCCCGGTCCGCTTCTCGATACGCTCAAAGGTGTCCGCCAGCCTGTGCCGCCCGTGTGGCTCATGCGTCAGGCTGGGCGCTACCTGCCCGAATATCGCGAGCTGCGCGCCGAAAAGGGCGGCTTTCTCGAACTGGTTTACGACAGCGAGGCTGCGGCGGAAATCACCGTGCAGCCGATCCGGCGCTTCGGTTTCGATGGCGCGATTCTGTTCTCCGACATCCTGATCGTGCCGCATGCGATGGGGCAGGGGCTGACCTTTGCCGCCGGAGAGGGCCCGCACCTTGCACCCACCCTGCTCGAAGTCGGGCTGGACAGTTTCACCCCGGCCTTCGAACGGTTCGAACCGGTCTATGAAACCGTGCGCCGCACCCGCGCCATGATCGGCCCGAAGGTGACCATGCTCGGCTTTGCGGGGAGCCCCTGGACAGTCGCGACTTACATGATCGCAGGCGAAGGCTCCAAGGATCAGGGCCCGGCGCGGCTGCTCGCCTATCGGGACCCGGCGCATATGCAGGCGATCATTGATGCGATCATCGCGGTGTCGGTGACCTATCTGCGCGGCCAGATCGATGCTGGCGCGGAGGCAGTGCAGCTGTTCGATAGCTGGGCCGGCAGCCTTGCGCCCGATCAGTTCGAAAAGTGGGTGATTGCCCCCAATGCCGCGATCACTGCAAAGCTCAAGGAAACGCACCCCGATACGCCGGTGATCGGCTTCCCCAAGGGGGCCGGGGCCAAGCTGCCTGCCTATGCCCGCGAGACGGGTGTGGATGCGGTCGGCCTGGATGAGACGCTCGATCCGGTCTGGGCGCACCAGAGCCTGCCAGCGGGCATGCCGGTGCAGGGCAATTTCGATCCGCTGCTCCTCGAAGCTGGCGGTCCGGCGCTGGCTGCGCGGGTCAAGACCATCATCGCCGCCTTCGAGGATCGCCCCCACGTGTTCAACCTCGGCCACGGGATCGGGCAGTTCACGCCGATTCCGCATGTCGAAGAATTGCTTACAGCACTAAGAGGCTGAACCGATGCAGGAATTGCTATCCTCGATCTACCTGTTCCTGAAGTCCGGGCACGTGATCTTCATGGTGTTCTGGCTGGCGGGGCTGTTCATGCTGCCGCGCCAGTGCATCTACATGCTCGATCATGCGCCGGGCTCGGAAGGGGAGGCGAAGTGGGCAACCCGGATGGGCAAGCTGCGCAAGATCATCCTCACGCCTGCCATGATCATCGTGTGGGTGCTGGGGCTGAGCATGGCGTATAGCGGCGGCTGGTTCACCTCGGGCTGGCTCCATGCCAAGCTGACGCTGGTGCTGGCGCTGACGGGCTATCATGGCTGGCTGGTGGGTCAGACAAAGAAGATGGCGCGGGGCGAGCGGCCGCTGTCCGAAGGCACCTTGCGGATGATCGGTGAGGTGCCCGGCATCCTGCTGATCCTGATCGTGCTGCTGGTCTACCTGAAGCCCTTCTGAGCCTCTACACCCGCACTGCAATCGCGGATTGACCTTGTGAACCTGCGCTCCTATTCCGGGCGCACCTATCCGGTATCCGGAGCGTTGCACGCTCCACACGGTCTGCTTTCTCCAAGCCCAGCCCCCTTCACATCCGGGGCACCTCTTTCCCGAAAGAGGCACTGACCAACCGGCCACTTATCTGACTTTCGGAACACCAGAACAATGCATCTCAAAGACCTCAAGCGAAAGACCCCGGCCGAACTGGTCGCGATGGCGGAAGAACTCGGCGTCGAGGGCGCCTCGACCATGCGCCGTCAGGATCTGCTCTTCTCGATCCTGCGCGAACTCGCCGAGGATGAGGAATATGAAGAGAAGATCATGGGCATCGGCACCATCGAGGTGCTGCAGGACGGCTTCGGCTTCCTTCGCAGCCCCGAGGCGAATTACCTCGCCGGCCCGGACGACATCTACGTCTCGCCCAACCAGGTCCGCCGCTGGGGACTGCGCACCGGCGACACGGTCGAAGGCGAGATCCGCGCGCCCCGCGATGGGGAGCGTTATTTCGCGCTGACGAGCCTTGCCAAGGTCAATTTCGACGATCCCGACGCGGTCCGCCTGCGCACCAATTTCGACAACCTCACGCCGCTCTATCCCGATCAGAAGTTGAGCCTCGATACGCTCGATCCGACGGTAAAGGACAAGAGCGCGCGGGTGATCGATATCATCGCCCCGCAGGGCAAGGGCCAGCGCGCCCTGATCGTCGCCCCGCCGCGCACGGGTAAGACCGTGCTGCTCCAGAACATCGCCAAGGCGATCACCGACAACCATCCGGAAGTGTTCCTGATCGTCCTCCTGGTCGACGAACGTCCGGAAGAAGTCACCGATATGCAGCGCAGCGTGAAGGGCGAGGTGATCTCCTCGACCTTCGACGAGCCGGCCAATCGCCACGTGCAAGTCGCTGAAATGGTGATCGAAAAGGCCAAGCGCCTGGTCGAGCACAAGCATGATGTGGTGATCCTGCTCGATTCGATCACCCGCTTGGGCCGCGCCTACAACACCGTGGTGCCTTCGTCGGGCAAGGTGCTGACCGGCGGTGTCGATGCGAACGCGCTCCAGCGTCCCAAGCGCTTCTTCGGCGCCGCGCGCAATATCGAGGAAGGCGGCTCGCTCTCGATCATCGCCACCGCGCTGATCGATACCGGCAGCCGCATGGACGAAGTGATCTTCGAAGAATTCAAGGGCACCGGCAACTCGGAAATCGTGCTCGACCGCAAGGTTTCCGACAAGCGCATCTTCCCTGCGCTGGATGTCGGCAAGTCCGGCACCCGCAAGGAAGAACTGCTGGTTGCCAAGGACAACCTGTCGAAGATGTGGGTGCTGCGCCGCATCCTGATGCAGATGGGCACCGTAGACGCGATGGAATTCCTGCTCGACAAGATGAAGGATTCCAAGACCAACGAAGATTTCTTCGCTACGATGAATCAATAGGTTACCCTGCAAATCGGGCCATGGGATCGGCCTGCGGAACAGGTCTGAAGGACGGGAAACAGTGCTCAGCCAGTATCTCTATATCAGCACCGCACCGACCCTGCCCCGCGAGGAAGTGGACGCGATTCTCGCCGCCAGTGCGCGGAACAATCCGGCGCGGGGGATCACGGGCTTGCTGCTGTTCAACGGCCGCAATTTCCTCCAGCTGCTCGAAGGGGAGCAGGGCGAGGTCGCGGCGCTGATGGAAACCATCACAGCCGATCCGCGTCATGCCGGGGTGTCAGTGCTCGATCGCCGGGCGATTCCTGCGCGCACCTGTCCGGACTGGGCAATGAAGCGCGTGATGATCGCCGAAAGCATCGAGAGTCGCCGCGAAATGCTGGAGCGTGATCTGCCTGACGGGCTGGACCCCGAGGTGCGCAAGATGATCGTGAACTTCGCGGTCCTGAATTAGGGCGCAAGCGGTTTGGATCTGGTCACTATCGCTATCACGGTATCACGGGTGGAAGCGGCAGTGTTGGCCGGCATGCTCGAAGGTTACGGCATTCCGGTGCATGTCGGCGGCTATGCTCAGGGTTCGACGGAATACAACGCGCTGGCGCTGGGCGGTTACCGCCTGTGGGTATCCGAGGCCGATTGGTCCGTCGCTTCCGAGCTCTTGCGCCAATCGGCGGCGAGCGCGCCTGATAGTGTGGTGACAGGGCCGCGCCGCGCAATCCTGCGCTTCTGGTCGGTTGCGCTTGCCCCGCAACTGGCCCTGATCGTCCCCGCGCTGATGAGCGCCGGGACGGCGGCTGCGGCGGCACTCCTGTTTCCGTTCAGCATGGTGTTCATGCCGGTTAACCCGCAGGGCCGGGCAGACTACTTCCTCGCTCCGACCAGGACGGACGAGAAGCCCTAGCCCTTGCCCGCTTGCAACTGAGCGGCCATCATTTCCCAGACCTTGTTGATCGCCTTCAAGGGCCGCACCATCACCTTGAAGTCGGTGATTTGCCCATCGGCATTCCAGCGGATGATATCGACCCCGTTGACGGTGATCCCCTCCATTTCAGTCACGAATTCGAGCATCATCTCGTCCCCGTCGATCAGCTCGCGCACATAGTGGAAGCTGTCGTTCCCCAGCGTATGACTGGCGGCGACCAGATAGGCCATGACGATCGGCTTCCCCTCCTGGGGCGTGTGCACCACGGGGGAGTGGAACACCGCGTCATCGGCCAGCATCGCGGAGAGCAGGGCGGGATCGCCCCCGCTCTCCATGTATGCGTGCCAGCGGGCGAGGTTTTCGCGGCTCATGCCAGATGCTCCGCAAAGAAGGCAGCGGTGCGGGTGTCGGCCAGGTTCGCGGCGTCCTCCTGCCGGCGCTTCCCGTGCTCGGTGGCAAAGCCGTGGTCGAGCCCTTCGTAATCGTGGAGCGTCACCTTGGGATGATCATCGAGCCCTGCGTGCATCGCTTCCTGTGTTTCACGTGGAACAAAACCATCCTCGGTGGGGATGTGAAGCATCAACGGATGGGCGATGGCGTGCTTCTCCTGAAGCAGCCCATCAATGCCGACGCCGTAATAGCCGACACTCGCATCGATGTCGGTGCGGGCGGCGGTCATGAAGGCGAGGCGACCGCCGAGGCAATAACCGACGCAGCCGACCTTGGCGACGCCGAGGGTGCGGCGGATGTGGTGGATCGTGGCCTCGATATCGCGGATGCCGGTGTCCTGATCAAATTCGCCGAAAAGACCGAGTGCACGCTGGAATTCGGGCTCGATATCCGGGTCCAGTTCGATGCCCGGTTCGATCCGCCAGAACAGATCGGGCGCGACAGCGAGGTAGCCTTCGGCTGCCAGCTTGTCGCACTTCTGGCGGATGCCGGGGTTCACGCCGAAGATTTCCTGAATGACGATGATCGCCGCCCGCGGTGCGCCGTCGGGGCGGGCGACATAGGCGCCGAAGCACCTATCGCCTTCGAGCGTCGGGATGGTTTCGTTAAGGCTCATGGGGATCTCTCCTGAAGGGGTCTTGCCTCCGGTCTATCTCTTGCCTTGCAAGCCTGCCAAGCCCAAATGAGAGGGAGACAGGGAGAGGAGCGCGACGCCCATGAAGATCACCATCGAAGTCGACTGCACGCCGGAAGAGGCTCGCAGCTTTATGGGTCTGCCCGATGTGAGCAGCGCCAACAACGTCTATGTCGAGAACCTGACCAAGGCGATGCAGGGTGTCTCCAACCCTGATCAGTTGCAGCAATATGCCAGCGCGCTGGCGCCGATGGGGCAGGTAGGGCTGAAGCTGTTTCAGAACTTCGTCGAAAGCGGAATGAAGGCGGCATCCGGCTCTGTGGGCACCAAGAAGTCCGACTGACCCGATGGCAGCGGCGCCGACGATTTTCGCCCTGTCGAGCGGCGCGCCGCCGGCGGGGGTGGGGGTGATCAGGGTCTCCGGTCCGGAGGCGAAGGCGGCGTTGCTGGCATTGGCGGGGCGTGTGCCCGAACCGCGCCGGGCCTCGCTCGCCCGGTTGCGCGATGCGAGCGGCGCGCTGCTTGATGAGGCGCTGGTGCTGTGGTTCCCCGGCCCGGCAACCGCGACGGGTGAGGATTTGGCCGAATTGCATTGCCATGGCGGCCGTGCCGTCATTGCAGCGGTCGAGGGTGCGCTCGCCGCGCTTCCGGGTCTGCGACGGGCCGAACCGGGCGAATTCACCCGCCGTGCCTTTGCCAATGGGCGCATCGATCTGGCTGAGGCGGAGGGCTTGGCCGATCTGCTCTCAGCCGAAACCGAATTGCAGCGCGCGGCGGCGCTGGCGAATGTCGGCGGCGCCTTGTCGCGTCAGGTCGATCTGTGGCGGCAACGGCTCCTCGGATTGTCGGCCGAGGTCGAGGGTGTCCTCGACTTTTCAGACGAGGAGGACTCCGCCGATCTACCCGAATGTTTCACGTGGAACATTGCTGCGCTTGCTGATGATCTGGCCACATGGCTCGCCCGTCCGCGGTCCGAACGGTTGGGGGAGGGCTTCCGCGTGGTGCTGGCCGGGCCGCCCAACGCTGGCAAGTCCACCTTGTTCAACGCGCTGGTCGAAAGCGAAGCGGCCATCACATCGCCGATTGCTGGGACGACGCGCGACGTGATCGAACGCTCCGTGGCAATCGGAGGGGTGCCGTTTACCTTTGTCGACACGGCAGGCCTTCGGGAGGCGCAGACCGCTGACCCCATCGAGGCAATCGGCATCGATCGTGCCCATGCGGCTGTGGCGCGTGCCGATGCGGTGCTGTGGCTGGGTGGAGAGGGCGAAGGCCCTGTAGGGTCGTGGGAGATCGCTGCGCAGGCCGATTGTCCGGGTTTCATTCCCAAGCGCAGCGCGGCTTTCACGCTTTCAGCAACCACGGGTGAGGGGGTGGCCGCATTGAAGACGGCTCTTGTCGAGGCTGCCGGCAACAGTCTCCCGAAGCCGGGCGAGGCGGCCCTCAACGTTCGCCAGCACGCGCGCCTGTCTGACGCGGCCGAGGCACTTGTCGCGGCACAGGGGCTGAGCGATCCGCTGCTGGTGGCCGAAGAACTCCGCCGGGCGCGCCTTGCTTTCGACCAATTGGTCGGTCGGGCGACGACGGAAGATATGCTCGATACCCTGTTCGGGCGGTTCTGCATCGGCAAGTGACGATCAATGTTTCACGTGAAACATTGAAGCCGGAATGATCGCCAATGTTTCACGTGAAACATTTTGCTCCCACCGCGCATCCTGCGAATGGTCTTTGACGATTCGCCCCCCGCGGCCTATCTGCCCCCCATGCATAGCTTTGATGTCCTCATCGTCGGCGGCGGTCACGCCGGGGTGGAGGCTGCCTGCGCGGCGGCCCGTATGGGTGCGTGCACGGCATTGGTCAGCTTTGATCTCGACGCTATCGGCGCGATGAGCTGCAATCCCGCCATTGGCGGCCTGGGCAAGGGCCATCTGGTCCGCGAAGTCGATGCGCTCGATGGGGTTCTCGGCCGGGCCGCCGATGCTGGCGCGATCCATTACCGCATGCTGAATCGCTCCAAGGGCAGTGCTGTGTGGGGCCCACGCGTGCAGGCTGACCGGGTGCGTTTCAAGGCGGCGGTCCAGCAGGCCGTGCGAACGCAACCCGGTTTGACGCTGGTTGAGGGTGAGGCGGCTGCGCTGGTGCTGAAGGGCGGGGTGGTCGCCGGGCTTGAACTGGCCGATGGCACCATTCTCGAAGCATCCCGTGTCGTGCTGTGCACAGGCACCTTTCTGGGCGGTATCCTGTTCCGGGGTGAAGAGCGGTTTGAGGGCGGCCGGATCGGTGAGAATGCGGCCCATCGCCTTGCGCAGCAGCTTCGCGGCGCGGACCTGCCGATGGCACGGCTCAAGACCGGCACACCGCCACGCCTCGACGGGCGCACCATCGATTGGGCCGTGCTGGAAGAGCAGCCCTCTGACGGGGAAGGCTGGACCATGTCGCCGCTTACCCCTGCGCGGATTAACCCGCAGGTGTTCTGCGCAATCACCCGAACCACGCAGGCGGGGCACGATGCGATCCGCGCCAATCTCCACCGCTCGCCGCTGTTCTCCGGTGCGATAGCGGCGGCGGGTCCGCGTTATTGCCCTTCGATCGAGGACAAGATCCACCGCTTCGGCGACCGCGAGGGCCATCAGGTGTTTCTTGAGCCGGAGGGCCTCGACACGCATCTCGTCTATCCGAATGGAATCAGCACCTCGCTGCCTGTCGATGTGCAGGAGGAGGTGGTGCGGACCATGCCGGGCTGCGGGCGGGCGGTGATCGTGCAGCCGGGTTATGCTGTGGAGTATGACCATATTGATCCGCGTGCGCTGACGCCTGACTTGCAGGTCCGTGCGATCCCCGGTCTCTACTGTGCGGGACAGATCAACGGCACCACTGGCTATGAAGAGGCCGCCGCGCAAGGGTTGGTGGCCGGACTGGCCGCCGCGGCGGCAGCACTGGGCAAGCAGGCGCCGCAGCTTGACCGGGCAAATTCCTATATTGCCGTGATGGTCGATGATCTCACCCTTCAGGGCGTGACGGAGCCTTACCGCATGCTCACGGCACGCGCTGAATATCGCCTGCGCCTGCGCGCCAACAATGCTGCGACGCGCCTCACCGGGCTTGGGATCGAAGCCGGGTGCATCGGGCCGCAGCGCCGCGCCTGGTGGAAACGCCGCGAGGATGTGCGGCAAATGTTTCACGTGAAACATTCCGAAAAGGTCCACGCACGGGAACTGGCCGACCTTGGCCTGCCAGTCCGCCGCGACCATGGCGAAAAATCGCTGGCGGAATGGCTCCGCTATGACGGGGTGACGCCTGATGCCCTTGCGCCGTGGCTGGCGGAGGTGACGGCGCTCGATCCGGTGCTTGCCGAGGAAATGGCGGAGGATGCCGCCTATGCGCCCTATCTGGCGCGACAGGATGCGGAGCTACGTGATCTTCGCGCAAGTGAGGCGCTGCCGCTTGCACCGGACTTCCCCTATGGTGAGGTGCCGGGGCTGTCCAACGAGATGGTGGAGCGGCTGACCAAGGCCGCGCCGGGAACTCTGGCGGCGGCGGGGCGGGTGCCGGGTGTAACGCCCGCGGCGCTTTCGGCGCTGCTTGTCCATGCCCGGCGCAGGATGGCGGCATGATCACGAATGAACAGGAAGCTCGCGCCTATGTCGCGGGGCTGACCGATGCGGCGGGGATGGAGCGTCTGGAGCGGTTCGCGGCGTTGGTGCTGGAGGAGAACCGGCAACAAAACCTCATCGCCAAGGCCACCGAGCCGCACCTGTGGCAGCGCCATGTCGCGGATTCGGCGCAGTTGCTCGAAAATGTTTCACGTGAAACATTGGGGGCCAATGCGGGTGGGCCCTGGCTCGATCTTGGGAGTGGTCCCGGCTTTCCCGGTTTGGTGATTGCCGCTCTGTGTCCGAACATGCCCGTGGTGCTGGTCGAATCGCGCGCGCGCCGCGTGGCTTTCCTCAACCATGCCATTGCCGAGCTGGGTCTCGCCAAATGCCGGGTCGAAGGACAGCGGCTCGAACGTGTCACGCCCTTCGAGGCCCGCGCCATTTCGGCACGCGCTTTTGCGCCGCTTGCCAAACTTCTCGAACTATCCGCACCCTTCTCCACAAGGCGCACGGCCTATGTGTTGCCCAAGGGGCGCTCGGCGGCGCAGGAGTTGGAAAGCGTGAAGCCTTCGATTCGGGCAATGTTTCACGTGAAACATTCCTTGACCGATCCCGAGGCCGGGATCATCGTGAAGGCCTGACACGCGAGACGCGCGGATTCCTTGACGGAAATCGGCGCGGGAAGGACGGGAAACACCTATGCTCACCATCGCGATTGCCAATCAGAAAGGCGGCGTGGGCAAAACCACGACTGCAATCAATATTGCGACCGCCATGGCCGCAACCGGGTGGCGCACGTTGCTGATCGACCTCGATCCGCAAGGCAATGCTTCGACCGGGCTTGGGGTCCATGCCTCGGCGCGCGAGGTGTCCAGCTATGATCTGCTGGTCGATGAAGTGTCGCTTGAATCCGCGATTGTCCGTTCAGCGATCCCCAAGCTTGATCTGATTCCGGCGACGGTCGATTTGTCCGGCGCCGAGGTGGAATTGGTCGCGGTGGAGGGCCGCACGCACCGGCTCGACAAGGCCTTGTCTGGTCATACGGGCCATGACATTTGCTTCATCGACTGCCCGCCCTCGCTCGGCCTGCTCACGCTCAACGCGCTGTGTGCGGCGAATACGCTGCTGGTGCCGTTGCAGTGCGAGTTTTTCGCGCTGGAGGGACTGAGCCAGCTGCTCCAGACGGTCGATCAGGTGCAGCAGCGCTTCAATCCGAACCTCGGTATCATCGGGGTCGCTCTGACAATGTATGACCGGCGCAATCGCTTGACCGATCAGGTGTCCGATGATGTGCGCGATTGCCTCGGCAAGCTCGTGTTCGACACGGTGATCCCGCGCAATGTTCGCCTGTCCGAAGCACCGAGCCACGGACTCCCCGCGCTGATCTATGACCAGCATTGTACCGGCAGCCGCGCCTATATGTCGCTGGCGCGCGAGCTGATCGGGCGATTTCCCGCAGAAAGACAGGCCGCATGACTGACAACGCCGCACAACCCGCTGAATTGAATGCCAATTCACGTGCTGAGGACAAGCCGCGACGGCTTGGACGGGGGCTGGGTGCGCTGTTGGGTGAGACCCGGCGTGAGGAGCCGCTGGTGCGCCGCGAGGAGATCGCGACGGGAGAGGTGCCGGCCGCTGGCAGTTCGCCGTTGCGGATGGTGCCCATTGCCAGCGTCAAGCCGCTGCCGGGCAATCCGCGCAAGTATTTCGATGAAGCGGCGCTCGATGAACTGGCGGCCTCGATTGCCAGCCGCGGGGTGATCCAGCCGATCATTGTTCGTCCGCACCCGAACGGCGAAGGCTACCAGCTGGTTGCGGGTGAGCGGCGGTGGCGTGCGGCGCAGAAGGCGCGGCTCCACGAAATTCCGGCGCTGGTCCGCAATCTGACCGACCGCGAAGTCATGGCGCTCGCTCTGATCGAGAACTTGCAGCGCGAAGATCTCAACCCGGTCGAGGAAGCGCGCGCCTATCATCGCCTTTCGGAAGACGAGGGGATGATCCAGGTCGACATCGCCAAGATGGTCGAAAAGTCCCGCAGCCATGTCGCCAACATGATGCGTCTGGTGACCTTGCCCGATCCGGTGCTCGACCTGATCGAGCAGGGCAAGCTGTCGATCGGCCATGCCCGCGCATTGATCGGCCGGGACGACGCGCGCGAGTTGGCGGCGATTGCGGTCGCCGAGGGCCTTTCGGTGCGCGACATCGAAACGCTCACCAAGAAGCCGGGCAAGCGCGCTGAACCGGCACAGCCTCCGTATCAAACCGCTGAAAACGCGGACATCATTGCCGTGCAGCAGCATCTGGAGGAGTTCCTCGGGCTGAGTGTGCGGATCAAGCCTGAGAGCGATCCGCGCAAGGGCGTGATCACTATCCGCTACACCACGCTCGACCAGCTTGACCTTCTCTGCCAGCGTCTGACCGGCGGCGAAATCTAGCTTCGCCAAGACGCTGACAAACAAGAAAAAGCCCCGCAAGCTCGCCTGAACTTGCGGGGCTTTTCTTTTTGTCCCTGAAGGGACAGAAATCAGCGCTGCTTGATCATCTTGGGCGAAGGCCGCGGGGCCGGATCGATGATGCGGGTCGCGCCCGGCACGGTGTAGGTTTCCTCACGCACGGTCTCACGCACCACGACCTGCTGCTGCACCTGAGTGCGCACCGGCACCAGCACCATCTGCGGCGGCGGGGCGTAGCTGTAGCCGTAAGAATAGCTCTGCGGATAGCCATAGGCGTAACCCGGATAGGCGATCTCGCGGCTGGCGATCCGTCCGCCCGGCGCGCCATAGGCCGACAGATAGCTGTCGAGCGCGGCTTCGCAGTCGTAGAGGTTCTTCTTCCTGTCGCCATCGAACAGGCTGCCGAGCAACCCGCCGATCAGCCCGCCGCCGCCGACGCCGAGCACCGACCCGAGCACGCGGTCACCGGCACCGGCGATCTCGTATCCGGCCACCCCGCCGGCAATCGCGCCGAGCAGGCCGCCGATGATCAGGCCTGTGTTGTCGCGGTTCTGCCCGCGGGTGCGGCGGCGGCATTCGTTGATCCATTGATCACGCTCGAATACGGCAGGCGCGTAGGCGGGGACATAGCTTTGCGCCGGCGCATAGGCTGGATTGGGCAGGCCGACCGCGCGGCCATAACCGTCGGGCGCGACCGATGCCGGGCGGGCGCTTTCGATGCGGCGGGTGCGGGTGATCGTCTCAACCCCGTTCACCGTCGTCACCGTCTCGTTCATGGCCATCGGCACGCCGACCGGCACAGGTGCGCTGCGCATATCGGCAGGCAATTCGCGCAGCTCGTTCTGCCCCATCGGAGTGAGCGGGGGCAGATCGCTGTAGTTCTGGGCCTGCGCAGCGGCAGGCACCGCTGCCAGCGCCAATGCGGCGAGCGGAAGAGTCGAAAACGGCTTGGACATGGGCAAATCCCCCTGAATCAGCCAAGTCAGCTGATGGTTAGCAAAAGCTTACCATCCCATGGGCATTGCGCCCAAGGGGGGTGTTGCGCCTGTCCCGTTTCGGGATGGATCAGATGCGGTCTGAAAGCATCGCCGCGAGTGCCTCGATCCCCGCAGCATCATCGGTGGTGAAACGGGCGGGGGAGGGGCTGTCGAGATCGATGACTGCGATCACCGCGCCATCGCGCAGCACCGGCACCACCAGCTCGCTGGCGCTGGCAGCATCGCAGGCGATGTGGCCGGGGAAGGCGTGGACGTCGGCCACAAGTTGCGTGGCGCGACTTTGGGCTGCCGCGCCGCACACGCCCTTGCCAAAGGGAATGCGGATGCAGGCCGGGCGGCCCACAAAGGGTCCGAGCACCAGCTCCTCGGCTCCGCCGCTCTTGGCCGGGCCGACCCGGTAGAAGCCCGCCCAGTTCAGATCAGGCAGAAACTCCCACAACAGCGCCGCGGCATTGGCCATGTTGGCCACCCCATCAGGCTCACCAGCGGTCAAGGCCTCGGCTGCGGCGAGCAGTTCGCGGTAAAGCTCGGCCGGGGCGAGGGGTGTTTCGGGCTTGAAGTCGTACATGGCGGGCGTGGTCTTTCGTCGCTTGCAGGTTGCCGCCAGCGCGGCCTCGCTTTATCTCTGCCCCACATGGCCATTCTCCGAAAAATCGCAATCGCTCTCCTCGTCATTATCGTGATCGCCGGAGGTGCCCTGTGGTATCTCAGCCAGGGTGACACGGCTGCCCTGTCTGTTGAGGAAGTCACCGGCACCGATCCGGTCCTGAAGGAAGGTGAGGCGCAGACCATTCCCACCGTCCAGATTGCCGAGCCGGTGGGCTGGGCCACGAACGAAGCGCCGGTTCCGGCCGAGGGGCTGGCGGTGAATCGCTTTGCCGAAGGGCTCGATCATCCGCGCACGCTGTTTGCGCTGCCCAATGGCGATATTCTCGTCTCGCTCACCCGCGCGCCCAAGGTGGAGAGCGCGGATGCGGGCATCATGGATTCGATCAAGGGCTGGGTCGCGGGCCTGTTGCTCAGCAAGGCCGGCGCCACGGGCGAGAGCCCTAATCAGATCGTGCTGCTGCGCGACAAGGACGGCAATGGCACCGCCGAGACCAAGCAGGTGATCCTCGAAGGGCTGGATTCGCCCTCGGGTCTGGCGTGGAAGGATGGGACTCTGTTCGTTGCCAATCACAATGCTGTGCTCGCCTTCCCCTATGCGCTGGGCGCTGACAAGGTGACGGGCGAGCCGACCAAGTTGATGGACCTCGCGCCGGGCGGCGGGCACTGGATGCGCAATCTCGAACTCTCGCCCGATGGTGAGCGGCTTTATGTCGCTGTCGGATCGGTCAGCAATATCGGCGAGAGCGGCATGAAGGTCGAAGAAGGCCGCGCGATGATCTGGGAGTATGATCTCGCCGCCAAACGCCAGCGCCGCTTCGCGGCGGGGCTGCGCAATCCCAACGGGCTCGATTTCTCGCCGTGGAACGGGGAACTGTGGACCACAGTGAACGAACGCGACATGCTCGGCAGCGATCTGGTGCCCGACTACCTCACCAACGTGCCGGTGGGCGCGCAGTATGGCTGGCCGTGGGTCTATTACCGCACCAACCGCGATCGCCGGGTGGATGCGCCGATGCCGCGCTTCCTGATGGAGTATGTGCGCAAGCCCGAATATGCGCTTGGCCCCCACGTGGCGGCGCTGGGGCTGGTGTTCTCGAAAGAGGGCGAACGGATGGGGCCGGGCTTTGCTGGCGGGGCCTTCATCGCGCGCCACGGTTCGTGGAACCGCAAGCCGCCTTCGGGCTATGATGTGGTGTTCGTGGACTTCGATGATCTCGGCAATCCGGTCGGCAAGCCCAAGCCGGTGCTGACCGGTTTCCTCACCGCTGACGGGAAGACCCATGGCCGCCCGACCTGGGTGGAATGGGCGGCCGACGGATCGCTGCTGGTCTCCGACGATACGGCCGGCATCATCTGGCGCGTTGTCTCGCCAGGCGCGGCGCCGGCTAAGGCGATCGCTCCGCTGACCGGCAAATCGCTCCCCCCACGCCGGTTGACTGACCCGCGCGCCGATTTCGAGGCGGATTACCTGCGCCAGCAGGCGGGGCAGAAGGTCAACTAGAGGGCCTTACCTGCCCGCCCGGCCAGTTCGGTTGCGAATTGTAGCGCGGTGCGGCCCGACCGGTTGCCGCGCTGGATGGCGAAGGCCATTGCCTCTTCGGGATCGAAGCCGAGGCCGAGCGGCGCGATATAACCGCCGAGGATCGCGAGGTAGGTGTCCTTGTCCGCCGGGTGAAAGCCGAGCGTCAGCCCGAAGCGGTCGGCCAGCGCGAGCGCGTCGTCGCGTTCGTCCCGTTCGTGGATGGCGGCTGAGGTGTCCTCGCGCTCGATAATGCCGCGACGGTTGGCGGTGACCACCAGCCGGACGTGCGCCGGGCGCGGGGCAATACCGCCGTCGAGCAGACTTCTGAGCGCCAACATCTCCGCACGGCTATCCGCACCAAAGCCGAGATCATCGATGAACAGCAGGAAGGCGCGGTTCACTCCCGCCAGCTCCGCGATCAGTGCGGGGAAGGTCGGCAAGCTGCCGGGTGCCAGCTGGACGAGCGCCAGATTGCCCATCTCGCGCTGCACATCGGCCACACAGGCGCGCACGAGCGCCGATTTGCCCATGCCCCGTGCGCCCCACAGCAGCGCATCATGCGCCGCCGCGCCCGCGGCCAGACGGCTGCACAAGTTGCGCAAGCCAACTTTCTGCGCCTCGATCCCGTGGAGCGCATCCAGCGGCAGGGCATCGAGCACCGGCACGGGCCGTGCCCGTTCCCCCTCCCAAAGATAGGCAGGGGCGGCGAGCCAATCGGTCGGCGGCGCAGGCGGCGGAGCCAGCCGTTCCAGCGCGGCAGCAATTCGCTCCAGCGCCGCACTTTCGCCGCCGCCGGTCATGTCAGCCGACCAGTGCTTCGGCGGGCAGGGCATAGAGCAGGTCCGCACCCGCCACTGCGCCCGCCTTGAGCCCGGCGGCTTCGGGCACGATCCGGTCAAGGAAGAACCGCACCGTCACCGGCTTGGTTGCGGCCAGTTCCGGCGCCGCGCCCGCCTTGACCGCGGCGGCCTGCTTCATCAGCTGCCACCCGGCCACGCACACCGCAGCCATGGTGCAGAATGGCACGCTACCGGCCAGACGATCATCGAGGCTGGCATCGTCCCGCATCCACAGCGCAACGTTGGCGCAATCCCGCGCCAGCGCCGAAAGCGCGAATTCTTCCGCCGCCTCGCGCGCGATGGTTTCGAACAGGGTGACCAGCGCCTCGCCGCCTTCAAGGCCAAGCTTGCGGGTGACGAGGTCAGCGGCCTGAATGCCGTTGGTTCCTTCGTAGATCGGCGCGATGCGCGAATCGCGCCAGTGCTGGGCAGCACCGGTCTCCTCGACGAAGCCCATGCCGCCGTGGATCTGGATGCCAAGGCCCGAGACCTCGACGCCCACATCCGTGCCCCATGCCTTGAGCAGCGGGACGAGGATTTCCGCGCGCGTCCTGGCGGCCTCGTCACCCAGATTGCCGCGATCGACCTGTCCCGCGCAGTAATAGAGCAGGGCGCGCACCCCCTCGGTCAGGGCCTTCATGCGCAGGATCATGCGGCGCACGTCGGGGTGCTCGATGATCGCCACCGGGGTCTTGTCGGGCGATCCGGCGCGGGCCGATTGCACCCGGTCCCGCGCATAGGCGAGCGCCTGCTGAGTCGCCCGCTCGGCGATCTGTGCTCCCTGATTGCCGACATTGATGCGCGCATTGTTCATCATTGTGAACATCGCGGCGAGGCCCTTGTTGGGCGCGCCGACCAATTCGCCGATGCACTCGCCATTGTCGCCGTAGCTCATCACGCAGGTGGGCGAGGCGTTGATGCCGAGTTTGTGTTCGAGGGACACGCAGCGCAGGTCGTTCTTCGGACCGAGGCTGCCGTCTGCGTTGACGTGGTATTTGGGCACCACGAACAGCGAAATCCCGCGCGACCCCTCGGGCGCGCCCGGCAGGCGGGCCAGCACGAGGTGGATGATGTTTTCGGCGAGGTCATGCTCGCCCCAGGTGATGTAGATCTTCTGGCCGGTGATCCGGTATTTGCCCGCGTGCTCGCCGTCTTCGATGGGTTCTGCGGTGCTGCGCAGCGCGCCGACATCGCTACCCGCGGCGGGTTCGGTGAGGTTCATGGTGCCCGACCACTTCCCGCTGACGAGGTTGGGCAGATACATTGCCTGCTGATCTTTCGAGCCGTGATGCTCCAGCGCCTCGATCGCGCCGACGCTCAGCATCGGGAGCAGGGTGAAGGCCATGTTCGCCGCGCCGAGGTTCTCCAGAACATTGCAGGCGAGGGTGAACGGCAGGCCCTGCCCGCCATGCGCGGCTGGCGAGGCGATCGCGTTCCAGCCCTGCTCGACATAGGCGTGATAGGCGGCCTCGAAACCTTCGGGCAGGCGGACCACACCGTTTTCGAGCTTGGCTCCCTCCAGATCGCCCTTGCGGTTGAGCGGGGCGAATTCCCCGGCCGCAAATTGACCGACTCCGGCGACGATCGCTTCGACCAGATCGGGTTCGGCGTGCTGGAAGCGTTCGGTCTGCGCGAGTTCGTCGATCCCGGCGTTGATGCGGATGGCAAGCAGCTGGTCGGCGGTCGGCGGGGTAAAGGGGGTCACTTCGGGGCGTCCTTCGGATGGATGGGGGCTGCGCTCTTGGCAGGGCGGGCAAACGAATATAGCGCCGGGGCATGAGCGGCAAGAACGTTACGGAAGTGCGACTGGCAGACGCCGCCGGGATCGCGCAAGCGGCGCGAATCCTTGAATCGGGCGGCCTGGTGGCGGTGCCGACCGAGACGGTTTACGGCCTTGCCGCGCGCGCCGACAGCGCTGAGGCTGTGGCGAAGATCTATACCGCGAAGGGCCGCCCGGATTTCAACCCGCTGATCGTGCATGTGGCCGGCCTTGAACAGGCGCAGCGTTATGCCGTGTTCTCGCCGCAGGCGCGCGCTCTGGCCGAGGCGCATTGGCCCGGTCCCTTGACACTGGTGCTGCCGCGCCGTGCGGACGCAGGGCTGGCCGATGCGGTGACGGCGGGGCTGCCCACTATTGCCCTTCGCGCGCCCGCCCATCCGGCGATGCGGACATTGCTGGAAAGCCTGGATTTCCCGCTCGCCGCACCGTCAGCCAACCGCAGCGGGTTCATCAGCCCGACGACGCCGGCCCATGTGCTGGCCTCGCTGGACGGGCGGATCGACATGGTGCTGGATGGCGGTGCGACCGAGGCGGGGGTGGAATCGACCATCGTCGCCGTGCGCGCCGACGGGAGCGTGGAGGAGCTGCGTCCCGGGCCGCTCCAGATCGGCGCGAAGGGCCATGGTGGCAGCATCGAAGCACCGGGCCAGCTCGCCAGCCATTACGCGCCGGGCAAACCGGTGCGGCTCAACGCGCTGGCGGCAAAGGAAGGCGAGTTCCTGATCGGGTTCGGCGCGGTCGAGGGAGATTGCACCTTGTCCGCCGCCGGCGACCTGATCGAGGCGGCGGCGCGGCTTTACGCGGCCTTGCACGAAGCGGCCCGGGCCCCGCAACTGCGCATCGCAGTGGCCCCGGTGCCGGACGATGGTGTCGGGCGCGCCATCAATGACCGGTTGCGCCGCGCCGCTGCCTAATTGTCGTCAGGTTCGCCCCGGATCAACGCTTGGCTTTCCGCATCGATGGCGGCGGCCTTGTCGCAGGCATCGGTATTGCCATCGCGGCAGCGTTCGATCTGCTTGGCATAGGCGCGGTCAAGCTCGCCGAGCCGTTCATCGCGCTTGCGGATTTCACGTCCGCGCTTTTCGTCCGCTTCCGACTGGCTGGTGGTGACAGCATCCACGCCCGCGCCAACCGCACGGACGGGCAACGTCACCACGTCGACCACCGCCTTCGCGACACAACCCTGCAAGGCCAGAGCGGCACAGGCGAGCAGCAGGGGGCGCATGGATGACATAATGCCCTTATCCGCCCGCCGGAGTTAGCGCCGGGTGAACATCAGCCCGCGGGCTTTGCGGGGGGCGGGACGGGTGCCGGGGCAGGCACCGCGCCCGCGCCGCCGCTGCCCGGCGAGCAGGTCAGCGTGCCCGAGCCGAAGGCGTTGACGGTACACTTGGCGCTTCCCGTCACCTTGATATCGCCCGCGCCGCCGATGTTGGCATCGACCGTCCCGTCCGAGGCAAAGGCGACATCGCCGCTGCCGCCGATCGTCACTTCGGCCTTGTCGGCCTTGAGCCCGGGCATTTCGATCTCGCCCGCACCACCGATCAGGATTTCGAGTTCCTTGGTGGTGCCCGCCCCGCGCACCGTGCCACTGCCGCCGATATTGATGCCGAGCGTCTGGCCCGCAAACTTGTCGAATTCGACCGTGCCGCTGCCACCGATATTGATATCCGCCTCGCTGGCGAGCGAGGGCGCCTTCACAGTTCCGCTGCCCCCGATGATGATTTCCTTGGGTGCCGGCATGGTGATCCGGATCGTGGCGTCGGCCTTGCCGTTCCAGCCATCGACGCGGGTGATGCCGATTACCTCCTGGTCACGCACGAACCGCAGGCTGTCGGTATCCGACCCTTCGACCTTGATCGCAAAGGTATCGCCCTCCGTCAGGACCACGTTGTCGCCCGAGGCGAGGAACACGTTGCTCGGCGGTGGACCGGCGATCTCGATCTCGGACAGGGGCACGCCCTTTTGCCCGTTGATCTCGACATCTCCGCCCTCGCACCCGCTCAGCATGACAGACAGCAGCGCGATGGCGGGCAGGGCGATCTGCCGGTGGAGGGGGGTGGTCATGATCGTCTCTCTCCCGAATGCCTGACGGCGTATTGTTTATGTAATACACCTTGGCATTTCCTGCAAGTGGGCCCTCTGCCTGCCAACCCAAACGAAAAGGGCCGCCCCGCAGGACGGCCCTTGCCTGTTCGCCTGATGCGAGGTGGAGCTTACGCTTCCTCGGTGCTGTCGTAGTACTGGGGCGCGTGTTCGCGCAGCACATCGAGAATCTTGCCCAGTGCGGTCGGTTCATCGGTCTCTTCCATCGCCGCAAGTTCGCGGGCGAGACGGCTGGACGCCGCTTCGAAGATCTGGCGTTCCGAATAGGACTGTTCGGGCTGGTCTTCCGGACGGAACAGGTCGCGGGTCACTTCGGCGATCGACACGAGGTCGCCCGAGTTGATCTTCGCTTCATATTCCTGCGCACGGCGCGACCACATGGTGCGCTTCACCTTGGGCTTGCCCTTGAGGGTTTCCATCGCCTGTTTGAGGGTCTTGTCGGAAGACAGCTTGCGCATCCCGATGGCTTCGACCTTGTTGACCGGCACGCGGAGCGTCATGCGCTCTTTTTCGAAGCGCAGCACGTAAAGTTCGAGCTGCATTCCGGCGATTTCCTCGCTCTGAAGCTCGACCACCCGGCCTACGCCGTGCTTGGGGTAGACAACATAATCGCCGACGGTGAATGCGTTCGCGGTGCTCGCCATGCACGTTCCTTTCAATCGGCCGACCCGGCAACAGGGGGGAGAGGGACAACTGACCCGACGGCGCGACCCAGCCCCTCACGGGGCGAGACGCCGGGTGCGGATCATCCGGTTAGGGGGTTGCTGGTGTCGGGCCTTCCTGGTTTCAACGCCTGCGCGGGCTAGCGGCCCGGCGCGGTCGACCTATTATATAGCACGTCTGCAACAAAATTGCGAGTCGCCGATTTACAAGGGCTGACGGACGCCCGCCCTTGCAAAGGATTGCTGCAAAAATCAGTCGCCGTCACCCGGCGCTTCGCTGAAGTACTTCTCGAACTTGCCCTTTTCGCCCTTGTGCGCGTCGGCATCCTCGGGCGGGGCCTTCTGGCTGGTAATGTTGGGCCAGATCGCCGAATACTGAGTGTTCAGTTCGAGCCACTTTTCGAGGCCGTCCTCGGTATCGGGAAGAATCGCCTCGGCCGGGCATTCCGGCTCGCACACGCCGCAATCGATGCACTCGCTGGGATTGATCACCAGCATGTTCTCGCCTTCGTAGAAGCAGTCGACCGGGCACACTTCCACGCAGTCGGTGTACTTGCACTTGATGCAGTCTTCGGTGACGACGTAAGTCATTGCGGCTCTTTCACGAGAAGTCTTCGGGATCGCCGGACGCAATGCCCGGCACAGGCGCCCAAGCGCCTATGGTGTTTTGCCCTTTAGGGTCAAGCCCGGCCCCGTCAATCTCACTAAAAACGTCAACCTCCCGATAATGCGAAAGCGCGGCAGCGGGTGAGCCGCGGCGATCGGGCAGGGCGAGCAGTTCGATTACCCGCACCCTCTCGCCCAGCGCAAGGGTCAGCACATCCCCGACCCGCACCGGATGGGCGCCGCGCAGCACATGCTGGCGGTTGCAACGCACAGCGTGGCCCGCGATCAGCGCATCGGCGGCCGAGCGGGTGCGGGCAAAGCGCAGGTAGACGAGCAGGCGGTCGATCCTGATCGCTTCGGCTGCGCTCATCCCTTGAGCAGGTCCGCCAGCTTGTCGAAAGCGCCGCCAGCGCGGGCCGGGCCGGTGTCTGCCGGGAGTCTGGAGGGGGTCTGGCGGGGGTCGGGGCGCCGCTTGCCACCGTCACGCGAGGGCTTGCCGCCACCCGATTTCCCGGCGGGCCGCCCGTCTATGCGCGCATCTTTGCGATCCGGTCGCCGTTCGCCCCCCCGTGCGCCGCTGCGCGAGCCTTCGCGATCGTCCGGGCGACGCGGGCGCCAGTACCAGCGGTCAGGGGCCGGGGCGCCATGGGCGCCTTCGGGCAAGGGCTTTGCGCGTTCGACCCGGAAGCCTGCACTGCCCAGCAGGCGCCGGGCGTTGTCCGCCTCCAGCCCGACCGACACGGCCAGCGAAAGATCGACCCGGAACGGGCGATTGCGCTCCTTGGGATGAGCGGCGGTGACCATGCTGCGCGCTTCGAAGGCGGCGCGGAAAATCTTTTCGGCCAGATCGACCCGGATCGCCTGGCTCCCGGCATAGCGATACCCGGCGGGCAGGCGGCCCTTGGCCCAGCTTCCCTCAGCCAGCACCGGCAGCATCGCTTCCTGCACCGCGCGCTTGTCCAGCCCCAGCGCGTGCAGCAGCCGGCGCGGTGCGGGCTTGAGCAGCGGCGCATCGAAGATGTCGAGCGCGCCGAAGGTCACGCCGAGCTTGCGCAGATAGGGGCGCATTTCCTTGGGCAGATTCTCGAGCCCCGCCTCCTCGCGGCTGATCACGCCGCGCGCCTCGATCAGCGTGATGACCAGCGCGCGCGCCTGCGATCCGGCATTGGGATCGCGCGCGGCCTCGGCGAGCTTGCGCAGCGGCTCCAGCGGTTCGAGCTGCTTGTCGAGCCACGCCGCCAGCCCCGCCTCCAGCTTGGCCTTGGCCGCATCGGGCAGCAGCGCCACATCGCGGGTCAGCGTCAGCCGGGGGGTCCCGAAATTGCCCGAACCGGGGTGGCCGGGGAAGGCGATGTCGGCCAGCGCCCGGTTTTGCCAGCGGATTGCGCCGCCGGAAATCTCCAGTTCGGCCACGCCCTGCGACAGCAGCCAGTCGGCGCGTTCGGCAAGCAGTGCGGGCAGCGCCTTTTCGCCTGCTGCCAGCAGCATTCGCCGGTCGGCAACACCCGCCGAGGGATCAACATGGAAGCGGAAGCCTTCGAGGTGGCCGATGCTCTCGCCCTCGACTGTCAGATGGCCATCGGGTTCCAGCGTGACGGGCAGCGCACTGGCATCCTGCCCCAGCGATTTCATCAAGAGAGTCGTCCTTCGGTTCACGAAACGCTCGGTCAGCCGCGCATGCAGCGCGTCCGAGAGCTTCGCCTCGACCGCGCGCGCCCGCGCCGCCATTTCGTCGCGTGCCAGCACCCAATCGGGGCGCTGACAAATGTAGGCCCAACTGCGAATCGCCGCAATCCGGGCTTGCAGCGTGTCGATGTCGCCCTGCGTCCGGTCAAGTTCCGCGATGCGCGCAGCGACGAAATCCGCGCCGAGATAGCCAGCCCGCAGATCATCCCACAGCCGGGCCACGAAACGCGCGTGCTGTTCGACCCCCAGCGAACGGAAATCGGGGAGCGAACAGGCCTCCCAGAACCGCCGCACGCTACCGGCCCCGCGCACCGAATCGGCGATGGGATCGGCGGCAAGGCGTTTCAGCACGGCAAGATCGATGGCCTCGGGCGCGGCTTTGAGAACGGCATTGTCGGGCCGCAACTCAAGATCGGCGATCAGTGCACTCAGCGAATCGAAGCGCGGATCGGCATCGCGCCAGAACAGGTGGGTGAGAGGCGCGAACTTGTGCTCCTCAATCGCGTAGACTTCCTCATCGGTGAAGGCGAGCGGCTCTCCGTCCCCTTTTCCGGTGCCCGACAGCGTGCCGAACGTCCCATCGCGCTGGTGCCGTCCGGCGCGTCCGGCGATCTGGGCCATCTCCGAAGGGGTCAGCCGCCGCTTCCTGCGCCCGTCAAACTTGGACAGGCTGGCAAAGGCGACATGATCGAGATCGAGGTTCAGCCCCATGCCGATAGCGTCGGTGGCGACGATGTAGTCGACCTCGCCCGCCTGAAACATCGCGACCTGCTTGTTGCGGGTCTCGGGCGAGAGCGCGCCCATCACTACTGCCGCGCCGCCGCGAAACCGGCGCAGCGCTTCGGCCATGGCGTAGACCTGTTCGACACTGAAGGCGACCACGGCGCTGCGCTTGGGCAGGCGCGACAATTTGCAAACGCCCGCATGGGAGAGGGTCGAGAAGCGCGGGCGGCTGGTGATTTCGGCCTTGGGGATCAGCGCCTTGACCATCGGTTCCAGCGTCGCGCTGCCGAGGATCATCGTCTCTTCCCGCCCGCGCATGTGCATCAGGCGGTCGGTGAAGATGTGCCCGCGTTCCGGGTCTGCGCCGAGTTGCGCCTCGTCGAGCGCGACGAAGGCGACCTCGCCCGTGCTTCGCGGCATGGCTTCGGCAGTGCAGAGGAAATAGCGGGCATCCGGCGGCTCGATCCGTTCCTCGCCGGTGATCAGCGCGACTTGCTTGTCGCCCTTGATCGCGCGCACCCGGTCATAGACTTCACGCGCCAGCAGGCGCAGCGGGAAACCCATCATGCCGCTGGAATGGCCGCACATCCGTTCGATGGCGAGGTGCGTCTTGCCGGTGTTGGTCGGCCCGAGCACGGCGCGCACGCGGCTGTCATCAGCGGGGCGGGAAGGAGGGGGCACGGTCACGACCACCGGGTCATTGCAGGCTTGCCGGGCGCGGGCAAGGCCATGGCGCAGGCCCGTGCCACTCTACGCACAACACCTTATCGCACGCGGGGCGCAACTGGTCGCTGGTTAAGAGCGGATTTACTTTGTTCTGGCAGAAAAATGCGACAAGGCAGCCGCCGAGGGTGGCGACCGGCTCGCCCCGGCAAGGGCACCGCTTCGGGGCAGAGATGTTGGATCACGCGCGCAAACTGACCGACAGCGATCCCGATATGGGGTCCGACAGGGACTCCGAGACCGGATCCCGCGCGCTGGTCGTCGCGCATGCGCCGCTCGATGCCGAGACAGCCCGCGAACTGATCCCCTATCTGCGCAATGGCCGCAAGCTCGCCCCGCCGACGCGGATGCAGCGGATGCGCCGCCGCCTTGCCGCCAGATGGTCGGCAACAGGCGAACGCTACGAAGCCTGGCGTCTTGACGCCTCGCGCTGGTTCGACAGGCTCGATCTTGCCCCCGATCTGGCCGAGGATATCGGCAGTCGCCGATGGTTGCGCGGGCTGGGAACGATGGTGGCGCTGGGCGCGGTGGCGTTGGCGTGCTGGCCCGATCTGACCCCACTCGAAGCGCGCCCCGCAATGCCGGTGGGCGAGGATGTCGACAGCGAGATGCGCAGTCAGATGATCCTGCCGCTTGCTCTTGGTGCCGATAGCGGCCGCCGCATGGGGCCGACACAGGCCGTGATCCCGCTGAAAAGCGCGCCGGAGCGGCCGCAGATCCAGATGGTCGTGACTCTCGCGCCGGGTGATAGTTTTGCCTCGATGCTGCGCCGCGCAGGCGTATCGGGAGAGGATATCGATCGCGCCGCAGCGCTGGTCGGACAGGCCGTGGCGGTGGGCGAAATTCAGCCGGGCACGCAGATGGACCTGACCCTCGGCCGTCGCACGGCACCCGGGCAGCCGCGCCCGCTCGACAGCCTTTCATTCCGCGCCCGCTTCGATCTGGAACTGGCGCTGACGCGTCCGGGGGTGGGCGAGGTCAATCCCGATGGCACGCCGGTAATCCCGGCAGGCCCGCTGGCGCTGCGGCGCAATGTGATCCGCGTTGACGAGACGCCGCTGCGCGTGCGCGGTGTGGTGGGCAGCAGCCTCTATCGTTCGATGCGCGCCGCCGGGGTCCCGGCGAGCGCGGTGCAGGAATATCTCAAGGCATTGGACGCGCAGATCGACATGGACCGCGAGGTCCGTCCGACCGACGAGTTCGACATCATCCTCGCCTATCGCCGCGCCGCCACCGGCGAACGGCAGGCGGGGCAATTGCTCTATGCCGGGGTCGACCGGGCCGGGCAGCCCCGCACCCAGCTGATGCGCTGGGGGAGCGAGGGGCGGTTCTACGAGGCTTCGGGCGTGGGCGAACAGCGCCGCGGGCTGCTGGCGCCGGTGCCGGGCGCGGTCACATCGAACTTCGGGATGCGCCGCCACCCGATCCTCGGCTATACCCGGATGCACGCCGGGATCGACTTCAAGGCCTCATACGGCACGCCGATCGTCGCGGTGAGCGACGGGCGGGTGACATCGGCGGGGCGCTCCGGTGGCTGCGGCATTCAGGTGCGGCTGGAACATGGCGGCGCGCTCTCAACCCGCTATTGCCATATGAGCCGGATGGCGGTGGCTCCGGGCATGCAGGTGCGGCGCGGGCAGGTGATCGGCTATGTCGGCTCGACCGGCCTGTCGACCGGCGCGCATCTCCATTACGAAATGTATCGCGGCGGGCGGGTGATCAATCCGGCCACGGTGCAGTTCGTCAGCCGCGCGCTGCTTTCGGGCACCGAGCTCATTGATTTCCGCCGTCAGCTGATCCGGCTGAAAGAGATCGAGGTGGGCGCTGCGCTTCAGGACCTTGCGCCCGCACCGGGCGAAGTGAAGGAGCCGGTGCGCGAGATTCAGAAGGTCACCGCTGCAACCACCACCCCATCGGCGCGCAAGCTGTAACGAGCGCTTGTCGTCAAGCCGCGATTGGGCGTAAGTCTTGCGCCCATGACCGGAACCTACCCCAACACCCGCCTGCGCCGCACCCGCGTCCACGCGTGGAGCCGTGCGCTGCACCGCGAAACCCTGATCACGCCGGCGGACCTGATCTGGCCGCTGTTCGTGACATCCGGCACGGGGGTGGAGGAGCCGATCGCCACATTGCCCGGCGTGTCGCGTTGGTCGGTCGATGGCATCGCGGCGCGGGCTAAGGAGGCGGTGGCGCTGGGCATTCCGGTCATCGCTCTGTTCCCCAACACGCCCCGCGAACTGCGCACCGATGACGGGGCCGAGGCGCACAACCCCGACAACCTGATGTGCCGCGCAATCCGCGCCATCAAGGATGCCTGCGGCAACGATATCGGCGTGCTGACCGATGTGGCGCTCGATCCCTATACCAGCCACGGGCAGGATGGGCTGGTCGATGCTGCGGGCTATGTCGTCAATGACGATACGGTCGCGATGCTGGTCGATCAGGCGGTCAATCAGGCTGATGCGGGGGCGGATATCATCGCGCCTTCGGACATGATGGACGGGCGCATCAAGGCGATCCGCATGGCGCTGGAGATGAAGGGGCACGCCAACGTCCAGATCATGTCCTATGCCGCCAAGTACGCTAGCGCCTTCTACGGCCCCTTCCGCGATGCGGTGGGCAGCGGCGGGCTGCTCAAGGGCGACAAGAAGACCTATCAGATGGACCCGGCCAACGCCGAAGAGGCGATCCGTGAAGTCGCGCTTGATATCGCCGAGGGCGCGGACAGCGTGATGGTGAAGCCTGGCCTCCCCTATCTCGACATCGTCCGCGCGGTGAAGCAGCGCTTCGAAGTGCCGGTGTTCGCCTATCAGGTGAGCGGCGAATACGCGATGATCGAGGCGGCGGTCGCGGCAGGGGCCGGGGACCGCGATGCGCTGGTGCTGGAAACGCTGATGGCCTTCAAGCGCGCCGGGGCGAGCGGGGTGCTGACCTATCACGCCGCCCATGCCGCCCGCTTGCTGAATGGCTGAAGAGGGCGCGCTTTCGACCACACGCCTGATCCTGCGCCCGCCGGTGGCGGAGGATCTGGCCTGGGTGCTCGAACATATGAACACCGAAGCCGTGATGCGTCACCTCGCAGGGGTGCGCCCGGCCGAGGCCGTGGCCGAGAGCCTCGCTGACGATATCGCCGCCTTCCACAACGGGGGGCATCAACGCTGGACGGTGTGGCTGCGTGACGGTGTGACGCGTGTTGGCCGTATCGGCCTGTTTCACCTGCGCTCCCCGGCTGCCCCGTCCGAATTGCAAGGCCAGCGCGAGATCGGCTGGACTTTTGCCGAAACCCATTGGGGGCAGGGTTATGCGACCGAGGCGGCGCGCGCCGTGATCGCTCATGCTTTCGATGCGCTCGCGCTGCCGGTGCTCTGGTCGCAGACGAGCGACTCCAATGCGGCCTCGACCCGCATGATGCAGCGCCTCGGCTTCGCCTTCAGGCCCGAGTTTGGCTATTCCGATCCCGACTATCCGCCCGAAGACAACCCCACCACCGTCTGGTCGATGGACGCCCCTTGATATGACCGAATTCCGCCATGACACCGCCCGCCTGACCCTGCGCGACTGGCGCGAGGAAGATTGGCCGGTCTTCTGGCGCGTCACCAACACCGAACCGGTGATGCGCTGGCTTGGTGGGGTGGCGGACGAGGCTGCCCGATCTGCCGCCCGGGCACGCGTCGAATCCTATCAGGCCGATCACGGGCACACCTTCTGGGTCGTCGAACGGCGCGAAGATGGCGCGCTGCTCGGCTTTTGCGGGCTGAAACGCTCCAATCAGGCGGGCGGACCGCAGGGAATGATGGAGGTCGGCTGGCGCCTGCGCGAGGATGCCTGGGGGCAGGGCTATGCCAAGGAAGCTGCCACCGCCGCGCTCGATCTCGCGTTTGGCCGCTTCGGTGCGGATGAGGTGATCGCGCTCACCGTGCAGAACAACACCCCAAGCTGGGGGCTGATGGTGCGGCTGGGGATGGAGCGGCGCGGGGACCTCGATTTCGACAGCCCCGACTTCGATCCCGAAAATCCGCGCATCATCGCCTATGCGATCACCCGCGCCGGATGGCAGGCGCAGTCGTGACGGCAAAGGTTCTCACCACCGATCGCCTGATCCTGCGCCAGATTGGCGAGGCCGATCTCGATCGCCACATGACGCTGCTGAACACGCCTGCGGTGATGCAATATCTCGGCGGGGTGCAGCCGCGCGAAGTGATCGCCGCCAAGCACGAAGCCTCCCGCAAGGGGTTTGCCGCGCATGGCTATGGCTTCATGATCATGGAGGAGCGCGCCACCGGTGAAATCGTCGGCCATTGCGGGCTGCGGCATGTCGCCCACCCGCTCGCGCCCAACCCGGAGGATTTCGAGATTGGCTGGATCGTGCGCGAGGATCGCTGGCGGCTTGGCTATGCGTTCGAAGCGATGCGCGCCGTGAGGGATTGGGGTTTTGCCGTCCATAACGCGCCGCGCATCGTGGCGCTTACGGTCGCGGCCAATGTCGGCAGCTGGCGGCTGATGGAGAAACTGGGCATGGCCCGCGCCGCCGCGCTTGATTTCAACGATCCTTCAATGCCTGACGCCTATAACCCCACGATCCAATATGTGATCGAGCGTGGGCAGTGGGAGAAATTGCAATGACAGACGACACCGGCGCAGGGACCGCCGCGTCTTCTGTTGCGGATGATCGGCGCGCCGTGACGGCTGCTGCCGGACCGCGGCGCTGGCTGTTTGCCGTCACCATCCTGACCGGCAGTTTCCTGCTGTTCATGGTTCAGCCGCTGGTGGCACGCATGGCGCTGCCGCGGCTCGGCGGTGCGCCCAATGTCTGGAACAGCGCAATGCTGGTCTATCAGGCGCTGCTGCTGGGTGGCTATGCCTATGCCCACGCGCTGTCGCGGCTGGCGGTGGGGCGGCAGGCACTGGTGCATGTGGCCCTGCTGGCGGCAGCGGCGTTCACCCTGCCGATCGCGCTGCCTGCCATCGCCCCGCCCGAAGCCGGGAGCGAGGCCTTGTGGGTGCCTTACCTGTTCCTGCTGACCATCGGCCCGCTGTTTTTCGTCGTTTCCGCGCAGGCCCCGTTGATGCAGCAATGGTTCGCCGCTGATCCGCGTGCGGGCGATCCCTATCCGCTTTATGCCGCATCGAACCTCGGGAGCTTTGCTGGGCTGCTCGCCTATCCGCTGCTGGTCGAGCCGCTGCTTCCGCTGGGCGCGCAGAGCCGGGCCTGGGCGATCGGCTACGGCGTGCTGGTGCTGCTGGTGGTGCTGGCCGGGCTCGCCCGCCGCGGCGCGCCTGCACCCGCCGTGGTGGCCGCCGCGTCCGAGACTGCCGCTGAACCCGCGCCCGGTGCGCGGCGGATTGCGGTGTGGCTGACGCTGTCGGCCGTGCCTTCGGGGCTGATGCTCTCGACCACGACGCACCTCACTACCGATATCTTCGCGATGCCGTTGCTGTGGGTGATCCCGCTGGGGCTGTACCTGTTGTCTTTTTCGATCGCCTTCGCCGAGAAGCGCACGCTGGCCCGGTGGTTCACGGTCGCCGCGCCGGTGGTGATCGTTGCGGCAGGCGCGCTGACGATGCTCGGCTCGTCGCGCCCCAGCCTGCTGGCGGTGGCGGCCAGCCTGCTACTGTTGTTCGTTGTGGCGGTGGTGCTGCATGCGCGGTTGTATGAGGACCGGCCAGAGCCTGCGCGCCTTACCCAGTTTTATCTGGTGATGTCGGCAGGCGGCGTGCTGGGTGGGTTGTTCACCGCGCTGATCGCGCCATTGGTGTTCGACTGGACGTGGGAGCATCCGCTGCTGATCCTCGCCGCAGCCGCGCTGCTGCCGCTGGCGGCGTGGGGCGGGCTGCTGGGCCGTGCTTTCGGCAAGCCACAGACCTTCCGCATCGCGGTGATTTTGCTGCTGTTCGCGGTGTTCATGGGTGCGCTGCGGATCCGTTCGGAAATGCTGGCGAGCCCGGCGTGGAGCCTGTTCGACATGGCGATGTTCGCCATTCTGATCGGCGGCGCGGTGATGCTGGCCGCGCGCCGTTGGGCCTTTGTTGCCGCCTGCGCGGCGCTGATCGCGGCGCTCGGCGCGCTGGCGCAGGCGCAGACGACCCTCGCGGGCACGCGCAGTCGCAGCTATTTCGGGATCTACACCGTGCGTGACGGTCTGTTCGACGGGACGCGTCAGCTGGTTCACGGCACCACGCTTCACGGGGTGCAGCACCGCGACCCGGCCAAGGCGCTCGCGCCGACGACCTATTACGGCACGACCTCGGGCGCCGGACTGGCGCTGGCTTCGGCCGAGCGGCTCTTTGGGGCGAATGCACGCATCGGCGTGGTCGGGCTCGGGGTGGGGACGCTCGCGTGCTATAGCAAGCCGGGGCAGACTTGGACCTTCTTCGAGATCGACCCGGCGGTGCTTGAATACTCCACGCGCGGCGATTTCACCTTCATGCAGAAGTGCGCGCCGCAAGCGCCGACGATCATCGGCGATGCGCGCTTGCAGCTGGAGAAGCTCCCGGCGGAAAATTTCGATATTCTGGTCGTCGATGCGTTCTCGTCCGATGCGATCCCGCTCCACCTGATGACTGCCGAGGCGCAGCAAGGCTACTTCCGCACGCTCGCGCCTGATGGCCTGCTGCTGGTGCATATCAGCAACCGCTTCATCGATCTCGAACCGGTGCTGGCGGCGCTGGCGAAAGAAGGCAAGCTGGTCGCCGCGATGCGCGCCGACCGGGTGACGGAGCCGGGGCTGACCTCGTCGAACTGGGTGGCAATGTCGCGCGATCCGGCGCAGCTTGCTGCGCTGACGAAGGACGGCAAGTGGCGCCCGCTGGCCAAGCCTGCTAAGGAGGTCTGGCGTGACGACTACGCCTCGATCCTGCCGCATCTCCTCTGGAAAAACCTGTAAGCGAGCCTTTGATGAACCGACCGGGCGTCAACATCATCCCGATCCACGGCAAGACCCCGCGCATCCACGACAGCGCCTTCATTGCGCCCGGCTGCACGATCATCGGCGATGTCGAAATCGGCGAGGGCTCGTCGATCTGGTACAATTGCGTGCTGCGGGCCGACGTGTTCTCGATCCGCATCGGCAAGCGCACCAATGTGCAGGACGGCAGCGTGCTCCACTGCGATCCGCCGCGTCCGGGCGATCCCGACGGGTGCCCGCTGGTGATCGGCGATGATGTGCTGATCGGCCACATGGCGATGGTTCACGGCTGCACCATCCACGATCGCGGCTTTGTCGGCCTCGGGGCGATCGTCATGAACAAGGCGGTTATCGGCTCGGATGCGATGCTGGCGGCGGGCGCGATGCTGACCGAGGGCAAGATCATCGAACCGCGTGAGCTGTGGGGCGGGCGTCCCGCGCGCAAGATGCGCGATCTGGAAGAGCCCGCGATCATGGGCATGCGGATCGGGACGGCGCACTACGCGGAGAACGCGAAGTACCACGCCGAGGCGGTGGCGGCTGCGCTGAAATAGTGGCCCGGGCTCCGGCCATATTGCCGGATGGGGAGGCGCTGAGAGCCCGGCTCGACCCTGCCGGTCGGCTTGCCGTGAAGGTGACGCCCGGTGCGCGCGATGACAGCGTGACGCTCACGCCCGATGCCGTGCTGGTCAAGGTGCGCGCGCCGGCAGACAAGGGCGCGGCAAACGAAGCGGTGATTGCGGTGGTGGCGCGGGCGCTTGGGCTGGCGCCCTCGCGGGTGGCGGTGTTGCGCGGGCAGACTTCGCGGGTGAAGGTGCTGCGAATCGCGCTTTAGCGTTCCACCGCAAAGGCAAAGCCCCACAGCGCCAGGGCGGCGAACGCAGCCGATCCTGCCGCCCACAGCGGAGCGACAAGGCATAGCGCCCCGCCTGCTGCCGCGCCCAGTGCAAGGGCGCTCCACAAGAGGCCGTAACCCCGGGTCGATTCGAGCGGCGCGCCGGACAGTCTCGCCGCCACCCCCTGTCCGAAGCGCACCAGCGCGCCGGTCATGTAGGTGACGCCGACGGTCACCTCGCCATGGCGGGCAAAGATATTGTTGGCCAGGCCCATCGCTATCGCGGCAGCGCCGAGGAAGGGAACCGGCAGCCCTGCCGCCAGCAGCGCCGCGCCTGCGCCCAGCAGCACCGCGACCAGCCCGAGCAGCACCCGCTTGTGCCGTCCGCGCACCTGCCGCCCGATCATCGCGCCGGCAATCACCCCGGCCAGAAAGCTCGCGATCAATCCCAGCGGGGCAAGGGCAAGGGTGGGGCGCTCGATCAGCTCCACCCCCATCCGCGTGGTGTTGCCCGACATGAAGGAAGTGAAATAGCCCCCCGCGACCACAAACCCTGTCGCATCCACCAGCCCCGCCAGCCCCGCAAGGCCGAGAGCGAGGCGTTGGCGGGCGGCGTCATAGCGGTGCATGGGGCGGCGGCTTTCTCAGGCGGCGGGCTGCTTCAGGTATTTCATCATGTAGCCGACGTAGTCGACCTTGCCGATCGCCAGCCCTTCGGCGCGCAGGATCGCATAGGCAGCCATGAGGTGAAAGTAGAACTGCGGCGTTGCCCAGTCACGACAATATTCGTGCGCCTGCATCGCGAAGGTCATGCCGTTTGGCAGGGTGAATTCGACCACGTCACCGCTCGCGGGCCAGCTGGCAGGATCGGTGCCCGCGACCAGATCGCGCACCGCCTTGATGCGGGCATGGGCGTCGGCGAAAGCGGTGATGTCACTCTCGTCGAAGGAAAGCTCCAACTGTCCGAGCCGCTTGAGCGCGGTCACTACCTGATCGAGGGTGAACCGGATCTGGGTGTGGAGCGGGAACATGTCCTCGGCCAGCCGGGCCTGAAGCAGCGCATCGCCCTGTTCGTGGCCTTCCGCCTTGGTGACGAGATGATCCAGCGTGCCGAGCATGTTGGCATAGGTGGCGAGCGCAGCGGTGGCGTAGGACATGGTGCTTCTCTCCCGTTTACTGCGGGTGAGGTAGAGGGCGCTCAATCCTTTATCAACGCCCGCAGGTTCTCCAGCCGATCCGCTTCGTGGGCGGGCTTGTCCCAGCGGATGCGGTGGATGCGGGGAAAGCGCATGGCGAGGCCGCTCTTGTGGCGCCTGGAGGTGTGGACGCTATCGAAGGCGACTTCGAACACCAGCTCGCGCTTCACTTCGCGTACCGGGCCGAACTTGTTCAGCGTGTTCTGCCGCACGAATTTGTCGAGCTTTTTCAATTCAGCATCGGTGAAGCCCGAATAGGCCTTGCCCACCGGGAGCAGTTCGGCACCTGCATCAGGGTCTCCGTCCCAGCAGCCGAAGGTGTAATCGCTGTAAAAGCTCGACCGCTTGCCACTGCCGCGCTGGGCATACATCACCACGCAATCGATCAGCAGCGGATCGCGCTTCCACTTGTACCACAGCGCGACCTTGCGGCCTGCCACGTAGGGGCTCTCGCGATGCTTGAGCATCAGGCCTTCGATGGCCTCGTCGCGCGCGGTGTCGCGGATTGCGGAAAGCGCGGCGAAATCGGGGGCCTCGACCAGCTGCGAAAGGTCGAAATGGCTGGAAGGCAGGCGCGGCATCAGGGTTTCCAAAGTCGCGCGGCGCGACTTCCACGGGGCCTCGCGCCAGTCGCGGCCCTCCAGCAGCAGCACGTCGTAGAGCCGCACGAAGGCGGGAAAATCGCGGAGCATCGCCTTTGACACGGTCTTGCGCCCGAGCCTCTGCTGGAGCGCATTGAAGCACGCCGCACCGCCGGCCTCGCCCCCTTGCGCAGAGCCGCGCACCAGCAATTCGCCGTCGAGCACCGCGTCGAAGGGCAGCACATCCAGCAATTCGGGGAAGGTCGCGCTGATATCGTCGCCGCTGCGCGAATAGACCCGCGTTGCCCCGCCTGCGCGCACCAGCTGCACCCGGATGCCGTCCCACTTCCACTCGGCGGCATAGTCCTTGAGATCGACCTCCCCGTCTTCCAACGGGTGGGCGAGCATGAAGGGGCGGAAGCGCGGCGCCCCGGCAAGATCGGGCGCGGGGCTGCCATCCGCGGCCCAGGCGAACAGTTCGGCATAGGGGGGGGCGAGGGCGTGCCAATATTCCTCGACCTCCTCCACCGCGACATCGAAGGCCTGCGCAAAGGCGGTCTTCGCCAGACGCGCCGACACGCCCACGCGCATTCCCCCCGTGGCGAGCTTGATCAGGGCATAGCGGCCCTTGGCGTCCATCCGGTCGAACAGCGCCGGAAGTTCACGCGGCGCGGCGGTGCGGGTGAGGGCGGAGAGGCGCTGCACCACTTCGGCCAGCGAAAGATCGGGCTGTGGCTGTGCATCCTCGGGCTCGGGCCACAGCAGGCTGGCAGTTTCGGCCGTGTCGCCCACGAAATCGCGGGAGAGCGCCCACAGCACCGGATCGACCCGCTCCATCATCAGACCCCGGACGGTCGAGGATTTCACCGCCGGAAAATCCAGCCCGTCGGTCAGCGCGGCCAGTGCCCAGCCGCGGTCGGGATCGGGCGCGGCGCGCAGATAGGCGGCAATCAGTGCCAACTTGCGGTTGCGGCTGGTGGTATAGACCAGCGCATCGAGCAGGGCGGCGAATTCCTCCATCAGCGCAGCCGCTTTCGTTCATTGCGCCGACATGCAGATGCGCTAGAGCGCGTTGCTGACACGGGTGTTAGTCCGGTCGCCAAAAACGTCGGGAACAAGGATACCGCCTCATGAAGTTCGTACCGCTTGCCGCTCTTGGTCTGGCCGTTGCTGCCGTGACTGCCCCCGTTGCCGTGACCGCGCAGGACGCGCCCGCCCCGGCCGCGGCGTTCACCATCGATACGCCGATCGAAGCGCTTGTTGCCGATGCGCGCGCCAAGGCCGTGCTCGACAAGTATCTGCCGGGGATCGACCAGCATCCCGCCTACGACCAGTTCAAGGCGCTCAGCCTCAAGACCGTCGCGCCCTTTTCGCAGGGGCTGATCACCGAAGACATGCTGGCCAAGATCAGCACCGATCTGGCCGCGATCAAGTAAGCCGGTTTCTGCGAGGGCGAGGGTGCTAGTCATCCTCGTCCTCGTAGCCCACCAGCGCCAGCGCACGGGCGCGGCGCTGGCCCAGCTCGCACCAGCGCAGCAGCGCTTCCTCGCGGCCGTGGGTGATCCACGTCTCCTGCGGGTTCACCTCGGTGATGGTGCGGGTGAGTTCGTTCCAGTCGGCATGGTCGGAGATGACCAGCGGCAATTCCACCCCGCGCTGGCGGGCGCGCTGGCGCACGCGCATCCACCCGCTCGCCATCGCGGTGATCGGATCGGGCAGGCGCCGGCTCCAGCGATCATTGAGTGCGGAGGGCGGGGCGAGGATGATGTGGCCGCGCATCGCATCTTTCGAGGGCGCATCGCTGACCAGCCTGAGATCGCCCAGTGCGACGCCGTGTTCCTCATACAGCCAGCACATCGCCTCCATCGCGCCGTGGAGCCAGATCGTGTCCGAATGGCCCGCCGCGCGCAGTTCCGCGATCACCCGCTGCGCCTTGCCCAGCGCATAGGCGCCGACGAGAATGCAGGAGTCCGGGTTTTCGCGCCGTGCCTCCAGCAGCTTGCCGATCTCCCCGGCGATGGGTGGGTGGGTGAAGACGGGGAGGCCGAAGGTCGCCTCAGTGATGAAGATGTCGCAGGGGGTGACTTCAAATGGCGCGCAGGTGGGATCGGGGGCGCGCTTGTAATCGCCGGTGATGATGACGCGCTCGCCCGCGTGCTCAAGCAGGATCTGCGCGCTTCCGAGCACGTGGCCGGCGGGCAGGAAGGTCGCGGTGACGCCCCCGCCGATGCTGACGGTCTCGCCATAGTCCACCGGCGAGGCCCCCTCGCGCGTCTGGTAGCGCAGCTCCATGATCGCCAGCGTCGCCGAGGTGGCGAACGTCATCCCGTGCCCCCCGCGCGCGTGATCGGCATGGCCATGCGTTACCAGCGCGCGCGCCACGGGGCGCGAGGGATCGACCCACGCGTCGGCAGGGACGATGTGGATGCCCCACGGCTCGGGCCTGATCCAGGAAAAGGGGGCACTGATCATGCGAGAATAACCCGCCCGACGGGGAGGGTGTTCCGGAGAAATTAGCCCTTCGACATCGGGGTGATCGTCCCCCAGCAATCATCGGCATCCAGCAGCCACGAAAGCCCGCCATCCGGGGTTCGCACCTGCTTGCCGGCGGTGCAAACGCTGGCGCTCGCGCCGCCACCGAAGAAGATCAGCTGGAAGCCTGCGCTCTCGTAAGGATATCTGCCGGGATTGGCCACGCGGCCCATGCAATCCGGGCCGTCATTTGTCGTCAGGTTGGTAATGAACACGAACTGGCCGATGTCGTCGACGTTCCTTGCCGCCCACTTGGTCGTGATCCGCTGCTGTCCGCTGATTTTGCTGCCTGTGCCATCGGCGTTGAAGGTCCAGCTTTCGGTGCATTCCGGCTTGCCATCTGCGCCGCGCTTGGTGGCGGCGAATTGCCACGTGCCGACTTCGATCAGCCGGGCGGGCATGGATTCCTCGGTCTGGACCCAGCGCTGTTCCTGCGCAGCGGCCGAGGTGCCCGTAAGCACCCCCGCCGCCGCCAGTGTCGCAATTGCAGCGCGCATCAGCCCTCGTCGGTCTCGGTTTCGGGCTTCTTGGCGGGCTTCTTCTTGGCGCTCGTCTTCTTGACCGGCTTCACCTTGGGCGGGGCCGGGGTCATTTCGAAGCTCGGCTTGTTGTCCTTGATGCTGACATGGACTTCGCCGCCTTCGGACAGCTTGCCGAACAGCAGTTCCTCGGCGAGCGGCTGCTTGATCTTTTCCTGGATCAGGCGGGCCATCGGGCGGGCGCCGTAGAGCTTGTCGTAGCCCTTGTCCGCCAGCCACGCGCGGGCGTCGCTGTCGAACTGGATGTGGACGTTCTGTTCGGCCAGCTGGAGTTCCAGCTGGAGGATGAACTTGTCGACCACGCGGGCGACGATGCTCTTGCCGAGATAGGCGAAGGGCACGATCGCATCCAGGCGGTTGCGGAATTCGGGGGTGAACATCTTCTTCACCGCCTCGTCGCCCGCATCTTCCTTCGACACGTCGCCAAAGCCGATGCCCTGCCGCGCCATGTCGGCCGCGCCGGCATTGGTGGTCATGATCAGCACCACATTGCGGAAATCGACTGTCTTGCCGTGGTGATCGGTCAGGCGGCCATTATCCATCACCTGCAACAGGATGTTGTAAAGGTCCGGGTGGGCTTTCTCGATTTCGTCGAGCAGCAGCACGCAGTGCGGGTTCTGATCGACCGCATCGGTCAGCAGGCCGCCCTGATCATAGCCGACGTAGCCCGGAGGCGCGCCGATCAACCGGCTGACCGAGTGGCGCTCCATATATTCGGACATGTCGAAGCGCTTCAGCTCGATCCCCATGATCGTGGCGAGCTGACGGGCGACTTCGGTCTTGCCGACGCCGGTGGGGCCGCTGAACAGGAAGCTGCCGATCGGCTTGTCCGGATCGCGAAGCCCTGCGCGGCTCAGCTTCATCGCGGTGGCAAGGCGGGTGATCGCCTCGTCCTGCCCGAACACCACGTGCTTCAAGTCGCGTTCGAGGTTTTCGAGCGCCTTCTTGTCGTCCTTGCTGACCGATTTCGGGGGGATGCGCGCCATGGTCGCGATGACCTGTTCGATCTCGCGCGCGGTGATGGTTTTCTTGCGGCGGCTCGGCGGCACCAGCATCTGCATGGCGCCAACCTCGTCGATCACGTCGATCGCCTTGTCGGGCAGCTTGCGATCATTGATGTAGCGCGCCGACAGTTCCACCGCGGTCTTGATCGCATCGGGGGTATACTTGACCTTGTGGTGATCCTCGAAGGCGGTCCGCAGACCTTTCAGGATCTTGATGGTGTCCTCAATGGTCGGCTCGTTCACATCGATCTTCTGGAACCGGCGCAGCAGGGCGCGGTCCTTTTCGAAGTGGTTGCGGAATTCCTTGTAGGTGGTGCTCCCGATGCAGCGGATCGCCCCTGACGACAGGGCGGGCTTCAGCAGATTGGACGCATCCATCGCCCCGCCGCTGGTCGCGCCGGCGCCGATCACGGTGTGGATTTCATCGATGAACAGCACCGCGTTGGGCATGGCCTCAAGCTCGGTGACGACCTGCTTGAGCCGTTCCTCAAAGTCGCCGCGATAGCGCGTGCCCGCCAGAAGCGCGCCCATATCGAGCGAGTAGATCACCGCCTCGGCCAGCACTTCGGGCACATCGCCCTCAACGATCTTGCGGGCCAGACCTTCGGCGATGGCGGTCTTGCCGACGCCGGGATCGCCCACATAGAGCGGGTTGTTCTTGGAACGGCGGCACAGGATCTGGATCGTGCGGTCCACCTCCGGCCCGCGGCCGATCAGCGGATCGATCTTGCCGTTTTCGGCCTTGGCGTTGAGGTTGACGGTGAACTGGTCGAGCGCGCTTTCCTTCTTGTTGCCGCCGCTTTCCTTGCTCGTCTGCGCCGCTTCTTCGGCCTTGTCGGTGCCCTGCGGAGTCTTGCTTTCGATCTGGCGGCCGCCCTTGCCGATGCCGTGGCTGATATAGCTCACCGCATCCAGACGGCTCATGTCCTGCTGCTGGAGGAAATAGACCGCGTAGGAATCGCGTTCGGAGAACAGCGCGACCAGCACGTTGGCGCCGGTGACGGTGTCCTTGCCGCTCGACTGGACATGCAGGATCGCGCGCTGAATCACCCGCTGAAAGCCCGCCGTAGGCTGCGGATCGGCGCCGTCTTCTGTCTTAAGCGATTGATATTCTTGATCGAGATACTGCTTCACGACCTCACCAAGTTCGGCCAGGTCGACCCCGCAGGCGGCCATCACGGCAGCCGCATCCTCATCATCGATCAGCGCCAGCAGCAGGTGTTCGAGCGTGGCATATTCGTGCCGCCGTTCGGACGCATTGCCGAGCGCATTGTGCAGCGTGCGTTCGAGGTTCTGGGCGAAGCTGGGCATGGGAGAGGCCTTTTCAGCGGTGGTTGCCCGTGGCGAGGGGGCGGGGGGAGCCATTTGCCGACAATATGGGTGAGCGCGCAGGAATTGCGAATCCCTTTGCCGCAGTTACGCAAGAAACGCGCAGGCGGATCATCCGCTGCCCTTCCCGAACAGGGCATCGGCGGCGGCGCGGTGTGCGGCGGCCTTGGCGCGGTGCGCCGTCACCCGTGCAATCTCGGCCTCAAGCAGGGCGATGCGTTCATCCAGTTCCGCCTGCGAATAGGGGCCAAGGTCCTCAAGGGCGAGGCGGGAGGCCGCGTCTCCGCTGGGCCGGGGGCGATCGGGTTCTTCCATTGCCGCGCAGCATCCGCCCCAAGCGGCTTGCTGTCAATCGGCGAGACGGTTATTCGCGCACTCCAGGGTGGTTAACCAATCGTATCAGGGGCGCGGGAATATGGTCGCAAGCAACGGGTCTGATTTGCCGGAGACCATGCAATCGATTGGGTTCGATGCGCCCGGCGGGCCGGAGGTGCTGCGGCTCCAGACCTCGCCCCTGCCGCGACTGCGTCCGGACGATGTGCTGATCAAGGTCGCCTATGCCGGCGTCAACCGCCCGGATTGCTTGCAGCGCGCCGGGCTCTACCCACCGCCGCCGGGCGCATCGCCGCTGCTGGGGCTGGAAGTCTCGGGCGAGATCGTGGCGGCCGGTAATGAAGTCCCGCGCGAGATGATCGGGCAGTTCGTTGCCGCGCTTACGCCGGGCGGAGGCTACGCCGAATACTGCGCGGCGCACTGGCAGCACACCCTGCCCGTGCCCGAAGGCATGATGCTGTCCGAGGCAGCGGCTCTGCCCGAAACCCTGTTCACCGTCTGGCACAACCTGTTCGAGCGCGGCCTCGCGCGCGATGGGGAGAGCGTGCTGATCCACGGCGGCACCTCGGGCATCGGGACCACCGCGATCCTGCTCGCCAAGGCGTTCGGGATGGAGGTGATCGTGACCTGCGGCGATGCCGCCAAATGCGCGGCGGCCACCCGGATCGGCGCAGATCTCGCCATCAACTACCGCGAGACCGACTATGTCGAGGCGGTGATGGCCCATACCGGCGGCAAGGGCGTGAACGTGGTGCTGGATATGGTTTCGGGCGATTATGTCGCGCGCAATCTCAAATGCATGGCCGAGGATGGCCGCCACGTCACCATCGCGGTGCTGGGCGGGGCCAAGGCCGACATCAACATGGCGCTGGTCATGATGAAGCGACTGACGCTGACCGGATCGACCCTGCGCCCGCGTTCCGATGCCTTCAAGGCCGCGCTTGCCGACGAGATCGCCGACAATGCCTGGCCGATGTTCTGCGATGGCGAGCTTGCCCCGGTGATGGACATGAGCTTCCCCCTCGCCGAAGCCGCTGCCGCCCATGCGCGGATGGAAAAGGGCGAGCATGTCGGCAAGATCGTGCTGGAGGTTGCGGGTGGCTGAGGTGGCCGACGCCCTCACCCTCCACGAAGACCCCCGCAGCGGAAACTGCTACAAGATCAGGCTGACTGCCGCGCTGCTCGGATTGCCGCTCGCGACCCGCAGCTACGACATCATCAAGGGCGAGACCCGGACGCCGGAATTCCTCGCCACCGTGAACGCCAATGGCCGCATCCCTGTGCTCCAGATCGGGGAGGGCGTCACCGCGCGCTTCCTTCCCGAAAGCAACGCCGCGTGCTGGTATCTGGCCCACGGCTCGGCGTTGATCCCCGAAGATCGCTTCGCGCAGGCCGACATGCTGCGCTGGATGTTCTTCGAACAGTACAATCACGAACCCAACGTCGCCACGCTGCGCTTCTGGCTGCGTTTCGTGGGCGAGGCGAACCTGTCCGAACAGCAGCGCGCTCAGATCATCGCCAAGCGCATCGCAGGCTGCGCGGCGTTGGAGCTGATGGACCGGCATCTGGCGGACAATGCCTTCTTCTGCGGCGCGGCCCCGACGCTCGCCGATATCGCCTTGTTCGCTTACACCCATGTCGCCGAGGAAGGCGGCTTTGGCCTCGGCGATTATCCGCGTGTCACGGCATGGCTTGCGCGGGTTGCCGCGCTTCCCGGCTTTGTCCCGATGGACTGACTTCGGGCCTGTCATGGTTCTGAAAACATGACGCGAAACCGCCACCGGCCTGAGGATCGCGTGTAACAATTGGCTGCCATTGGGGCCTTGAGACAAGCCACTCAGGACACCCCCGATGACCGGCGCCGACCTCTCCGACCTGATCACCGACAACATCGCGAGCTTCCCGCTCACCCCGCCGCGCACGCCCGAACCTGTGGGGGGTGAGCGCCGGTCGTATCGCACGGTGTGGATCAGCGACGTGCACCTTGGCACCAAGGGCTGCAATGCCGACATGCTGATCGACTTTCTGGACAGCGTCGACAGCGAAACGATGTACCTTGTGGGCGACATCATCGATGGCTGGCGCCTGAAAAAGAAGTTCTACTGGCCCGCCGCGCATAATGACATCGTATGGCGCATCATGAAGCGCGCTCGGCGCGGCACGCGGGTGGTCTATATCCCGGGCAATCATGACGAGATGTTCCGCCAGTTCACCGGATTGAACTTCGGCGGGATCGAAATCCGCCGCGCCGCCTTCCACGACACCGCCGATGGTCGCCGCCTGATGGTGCTGCACGGTGACGAGTTCGACGCGGTGATGCTCTCGCACCGCTGGCTCGCCTTCGTGGGGGACCATGCCTACCACCTGATGATGAAGCTGAATGTCGCCGTGAACGCGGTGCGCCACTGGCTGGGCAAGCCCTATTGGTCGCTCTCCAAGGCGGCCAAGCACAAGGTCAAGAACGCGGTGGAGTTCATCGGCAAGTACGAGGAAGTCGTCGCCCGGGCCGCCGGGGAGCGCGGGGTGGACGGGGTGGTGTGCGGACACATCCACACCGCCGAATTCCGCACCTTCGACCACAATGGCCGGCCCATCGAATACTGGAACGACGGCGACTGGGTGGAAGGCTGCAACGCGCTGGTCGAACATCACGACGGTCGCATGGAAATCCTCCACTGGCCCGAGGAAATCGCCCGGCGCACCGCAGAAGCTGCGGCAGCGACAGCCCGGCACGATGAAGCCCGCGAGGCCGCGTGAACCGGCCCACTGCGATCCCGCTGGACACCGGGCTGGCCGCGCCGGGGGCGGTGCCCCCCGCCTCCATTGCGATTGTCACCGACGCATGGCACCCGCAGACCAATGGCGTGGTGCGCACGCTTTCGACCACCTGCGAGGTGCTGCGCGGCTGGGGCCATGAGGTCACGGTGATTTCGCCCGAGGGCTATCCTTCGATCCCCGCACCCACCTATCCCGAAATCCGCCTCGCGCTGACCGCCCCGGGCGCGGTCGGGCGGCGGCTGGCGGCGGCGCAGCCCGCTGCGGTGCATATCGCCACCGAAGGCCCGCTGGGCCTTGCCGCACGGCGATATTGCCTGAAGCGCAAGGTGCCTTTCACCACCGCCTATCACACCCAGTTCCCCGATTACCTCGCCCGCCGCACCGGTCTGCCGGCGCGGGTGTTCTGGCCCTATATCCGCTGGTTCCACCGCCCGGCGGAAGCGATCATGGTCGCGACCGGGACAATCCGTGCCCAGCTGCGCGAACAGGGTCTCACCCGTCTCATTCACTGGAGCCGGGGTGTCGATCTGGCGTGCTTTTCCCCCCACGCACCGCCGCCGCCCGAATATGCGCAGGCCGAAGGTCCGATCCTGCTTTATGTCGGACGCGTGGCGGTCGAGAAGAACATCGAGACCTTCCTTGCCTGCCCCTATCCCGGCACCAAGGTGGTAGTGGGCGACGGCCCTGCCCGTGCGGGGCTTGAGGCGCGGTATCCGGACGCGTTGTTCCTCGGCAAGCAGACCGGCGCGGCGCTGGCGGGGTGCTATGCCGGGGCCGATGTCTTCGTGTTCCCCTCGCGCACGGATACCTTCGGCCTGGTGATGATCGAGGCGCTTGCCTGCGGCACGCCGGTCGCGGCCTTTCCGGTGCCCGGCCCGCTCGACATCGTCACTGACGCGGTGGGCGCGCTGTCCGAGGACCTCACCCGCGCGATCGATGCCGCCCGCTACTGCGACCGCAGAGCCTGTGCCGCCTATGGGGCAAGTTACTCGTGGGACGCGGCGACCCGCCAGTTCCTCGCCGGTCTGGTGGCGCTGGAAGAGGAGGAAGTGGTCAGCCTTCAGGCAATTCCGGCTTTCTGAATCCCTTTTCCTTGCCGTTCGGCCCGCTTTCGCCTATCTGGGACTCCAAGGCGGCCGCTCCGAAAGGGGCGGCCCTTTCATTTTCAACGGAGATTCACCCCATGGCGACCAAGGATCAGCCCAAGCCGCTGATGCCGCATGCCACCGCGACCTGGCTGGTGGACAACACCGCGCTGTCCTTCGAACAGATCGCCGAGTTCTGCGGCCTCCACATCCTCGAAGTGCAGGCGATGGCCGATGACCTCGCGGGAAGCAAGTACACCGGGCGTGACCCCGTGCACTCGGGCGAACTGACGCAGGCCGAGATCGAGAAGGGCCAGGAAGACCCCTCCTACGCGCTCAAGATGCACAAGGCCCCCGTTGAGGTGACCCGCACCAAGGGCCCGCGCTACACCCCGGTTTCCAAGCGGCAGGACAAGCCCGATGGCATCGCCTGGATTCTGCGCAACCACCCCGAAGTGTCGGACGCGCAGATTTCGAAGCTGATCGGCACCACCCGCAACACCATCGGCGCGCTGCGTGACCGCACGCACTGGAACATTGCCAACATCACGCCCAAGGACCCGGTGACGCTGGGCCTGTGTTCGCAGCGCGAGCTTGATGCGATGGTGGCCAAGGCCGCCAAGCGCGCCGGGATCACCGAGGACGCGGATGCTCCGGTCAAGGCTGAGCGCAATGATCGCGAAAAGCTGATCGAGGAACTGCGCGCCGAACGTGATGCGCAGGCCAAGGCCGCCGGCGAAGCCGCGCAGGAAGCCGAAGCCGAAGCCTGGCTCGCCCGCAAGCGCGAAGCCGAGGCAGCCGAACAGAAGATCGACCCGGAGAGCGGGTTCATTTGACCGCTTCCCTGCCCCGCCGATAATCGCATCGCCCCGGATCAACTCCGGGGCGATGTCGTTTCGGCCCCTCGATAAATCGGGTTTTTCCGGCAGTTTCGCTTGTGCGCTGGCCATTTGTGCGTCATCATTACTGACATGCCTGTCAGTAGTGTTGCACCCGCCTATCACCATCCCATCCCGCTCGACACCACCTTCGAGCCCGCGAGCCTGCCCGCGTTGCTGGAACGCACCGCGCGGATGAACCCGCAGGCGCCGTTCCTGCATTTCCTCGGGCGGACTTACAGCTACAGACAGATTTTCACGCAGGCGCAGGCATTCGCCCTGGGGCTTCAGGCGATCGGAATTGCCAAGGGCGACCGCGTCGGCCTGTTCCTCCCGAATGTGCCCATTTACGCCGCCGCTTATTACGGGGCGATGATGGCCGGCGCGGTGGTGGTGAACTTTTCGCCGCTCTATTCGGTCGAGGAACTGAGCTGGCAGGTGGGTGACAGCGGCACGCGGGTGCTGGTGACGCTGGATGTGCCCGAACTCTACAAGAACGCGAAGAAGGTGCTCGACGGATCGGCGCTGGAGACGCTGGTGGTGGGCAGCCTTGCCGACCAGCTGCCGTGGTACAAGGGCCTCGCGCTGCAATTGCTGAAGCGCAAACAGATCGCCGATGTCGCTTACGGCCCGAACGTGAAGAGCTGGGTGGAGATGATCCCTTCCGGCAAGCCCGCACCGGTTGATGTCGGCCCGCAGGACCTTGCTCTGCTGCAATACACTGGCGGCACCACCGGGCGGCCCAAGGGCGCGATGCTGGGGCATGATCAGCTTTCAGTGAACGCGCAGCAGGTCGCGGCGCTCAATCCCTTCGGCGATCCCACGGGCGAGGTGTTCATGGGGGCGCTGCCGTTCTTCCATGTCTTTGCGAACACCGCGCTGCTCAACCATGCGATGGTGACGGGCGCGTCGATCGCTATGGTCCCGCGGTTCGAGACGAAGCAGGTGCTGGAGACGATCCAGCGCTATCGCTGCACCGGCTTTCCGGGCGTGCCGACGATGTTTCAGGCGATCCTTGACCACCCCGATCTGGGCAAGACCGACCTGTCGAGCCTGAAGGTCTGCATCTCCGGCGGTGCGCCCATGCCGGGCCCGGTGCACGAGCGGTTCGAGAGCGTTACGGGTGTGCGCATCTGTGAGGGCTATGGCCTGACGGAAAGCGCCGGCGTGGTGTCGGCCAATCCCTATGACGGCACCCGCAAGCGCGGCACCATCGGCCAGCTGGTGCCGGGGACGCAGGTGGCGCTGCTCGACAAGGAAGACCCCACGAAGCTCGCGCCCGAAGGCGAGCCGGGCGAATTGGCGGTGCACGGCCCGCAGGTTATGCGCGGTTACTGGAACCGGCCCGAGACCGATGCCGAGACCTTCGTCACCATCGACGGCAAGCGTTACCTGCGCACCGGCGATGTTGCCCGGATCGACGCGGATGGCTTCCTCGAAATCGTCGACCGCATCAAGGATATGATCGCTGTCGGCGGCTTCAAGGTCTTTCCCAGCGTGGTCGAGGATGTGATCCTTGAACATCCCGCAGTGAAAGAGGCTCTGGTGATCGGGGTGCCCGAGGAATACCGGGGCGAAGTCCCCCGCGCCTATGTCACCCTCAACGACGGTGCCACCGCGACCGGCGAGGAGCTGGCGGGCTGGCTCAATGCGAAGATCGGCAAGCACGAACGGGTGGATCAAGTGGTGGTGCGCGAAAGCCTGCCCAAAACGATGATCGGCAAGCTCGACCGCAAGACCCTGAGGGCCGAGGTGCTCTGACCCCGGCGCAGGTTCGCAAAATGTTTCACGTGAAACATTGGCGGGGCTGGGCGCGGTGCAGGATTGCCAAAAACCCGTCGCAACCCCCGGGCTGACCGGGGGCAAGGGCGTTCTGGAGGGAGTCTGACCGGGGTCTGGAGCCGGTCAGGGCAGGGCCAGATTACTCTGCGGCTTCGACCTGCGCGCTGGGCACGGCCTTCACGGCCTGCCTTGCATTGGGGGCGAAACGGCCATCCACTTCGGCGCCCTGTTCGATGGTCAGCGCATCATAATGCACATCGCCTTCGATCCGGGCAGTCTTGAGAATCACCAGCTCGCGCGCGGTGATCGATCCGGTGACCTTGCCCGCAAGCCGCGCGCTTTCCGCCACCACGGCGCCGCTGATCGCGCTCTTTTCGCCCTGCACCAGCGAAGCGCAGGTGATGTCGCCATCGATCCGCCCGTCGATATGCAGATCGGCCGAGGCGCTGATGTTGCCCGTGATCGTCACATCCGCGCCGATCACCGAAAAGGTCGAACCAGATGCCATCGAACTGCTCCTGTTAGCGGGGCGCACTGCTGGTGCGGACGGGGCGGCCAGATCCGGCTGCGCGGACTTCCTTGAGAACATCGGGGGCGGCCTCCAGAAACGGGCGCGGATTGACCGCGCGGTCATTGATGCGGACTTCGAAATGCAGGTGCGGACCGGTGGAACGGCCGGTGTTGCCCAGCCCGCCGATCGTGGCTCCGGCGGCGACATCCTGCCCCACCTTCACCCCGATGCGCGAAAGGTGCGCATAGCGGGTCAACATTCCGTTACCATGGGTGATCTCGATCGCCTGCCCATAGCCCGATTTCCACCCGGCAAAGGTCACGCGGCCATCGGCGGCGGCGAAGATCGGCGAGCCGACCGGGCCCTTGAAATCGATCCCGGCGTGCATCGCCCCGTGCCCGTTGAACGGATCGCGGCGATAGCCAAAGCCCGAGGTGATCGACTGGATGCTGGCCGGCACGACCTGCGGAATCCCATCGAGCGCCCGTTCGAACACCGCCATGCGCGCCAGCGACAGGCCGAGGCGTTCGAAGCGCGGATCAAGATCGGCGGCCGATAGCGCCTCAAACGGACCGCCCATCGCTTCCTGCGCCTCGCGCGCCATCAGCTTGGGATCGAGGTTCAGCTTGCGCATCGCGGCTTCGGCGCGGCGGGCGCGGGCATCGGCGAAGCGGGTCAGGCGTTCGGCAAAGGCGATCTGGCGAGCTTCGATTTCGGCCAGCCCCTTGGCCTGCGGAATCAGGGCGCTGACCTTCTTGATCGTTTCGGCGGCTTCGGCGGAGGAATCGGTCACCGTCCCGCTGGCCGCGCCTTCGGCGACGATGTCCTCGGGCAGCATCCGGGCCATTTCCTCAAGGAAATCCTGCCGCTGCTTCATTTCGGCAACCTGCTTGTCGAGATCGCCGCCATAGGCCTTGATCCGTTCACTGGCGGTGGCGACGCGGGCCTTTTCCTCGGCAAAGGAGGCCAGATCGGCCTCGGCACGATACTGGCCCCAGGCCATCACGGCGAGCGCGACCAGCCACAACAGCGCCATCGCCACTACGCCGCCTGCGACGCGCATCTGAAGCTTGCCGGAAATCTTGATGAAGCGCACCTGCCCGTCGGCGCGCATGAAGAACTCACGGTCGGGAAACCATTGCCGCAGCCGGTCGCCCCACGCTTGTGCGGTGTGCTTGAGTGACAAATGCGGCCCCGATTGTTCTGGTTGTGCCCGGCTGCGCCGCTATCAGGACGCATACCTATGGTCGAATCCAATATCGCTTGCACAGGTGAATTGATGGGGATTCGCGGTGAATCGATCAATCGGTGGAGCGCGGTCTGATCATGTTCCGCACAGAGCGAGCGAATCGCCACCGAATCGGATGCAAGCGCCGGGACTGACTCCTGCTGAAAGCGGTGCTAGAGGCCGCCGCATGACCACCAGTCCTGCCGCTGTCCCGCCTGTCGAAGCCGCCGATCCCGAAGCGCTTGTCACCGCGCTCGCCGCGGCGGCGCGCACCGCGCAGCGCAGCCTTGCCGCCATGCCGAGCGCCGCCCGCGCCGCCGCGCTGCACCGCGCCGCCGCGGCGCTGCGTGCGGCAACGCCCGCGGTGCTGGCCGCCAATGCGCAGGACCTTGCGGCAGGCCGGGACCGGGGGCTTTCGGGCGCGATGCTCGACCGTCTGATGCTGGATGAAGCGCGGCTGGCGGGGATTGCCGATGCGGTTGCGGCAGTGGCCGATCTGCCCGATCCGGTGGGGCAGGTGATCGACACGCACGAACAACCCAATGGCCTGAAATTCCAGCGTATCCGCGTGCCGATCGGGACCATCGGGATCATCTATGAAAGCCGCCCCAATGTGACCGCCGATGCCGCCGCCCTGTGCGTGCGTGCGGGCAATGCGGCGCTGCTGCGCGGGGGAAGCGAGGCGGTGCATTCCAACCGCGCCATCCATGCCGCGCTGACCCAAGGGCTGGTGGCAGGCGGCGTTCCGGCGGAGGCGGTGCAGCTTGTCCCCTCGCAGGACCGGGCCTGCGTGGGCGCGATGCTGACCGCGGCGGGCCTGATCGACATGATCGTGCCGCGTGGGGGCAAAAGCCTTGTGGCGCGGGTGCAGGCCGATGCCCGCGTGCCCGTGCTCGCCCATCTCGACGGGATCAACCACACTTTCATCCACGCCGCCGCCGATCCCGCCATGGCCGAGGCGATTGCGGTCAACGCCAAGCTGCGCCGCACCGGCATTTGCGGTTCGATGGAGACGCTGCTGATCGATGCGGCCTACCCGGCCGCCCCCGCGCTGGTCGCCGCGCTGATCGATGCCGGCTGCGAAGTGCGCGGCGATGGGCGGGCGCAGGCGCTCGATCCGCGGGTCATCCCGGCCAGCGATGCGGATTGGGGCACCGAATATCTCGACGCGATTCTCTCGGTCGCGGTGGTCGATGGGCTGGAGGCCGCGCTCGCCCACATCGCCCGCCATTCCTCGGCGCACACAGATGCCATTGTGACAGCGGATGCAGCGGCGGCGGAGCGGTTTCTGGGCGAGGTCGACAGCGCCATCGTGATGCACAACGCCTCCTCGCAATTCGCCGACGGGGGGGAGTTCGGCCTGGGCGCTGAAATCGGGATTGCCACCGGGCGGTTGCACGCTCGCGGCCCGGTCGCGCTGGAGGGGCTGACGACCTACAAGTGGCAGGTGCGCGGAACCGGGCAGACCCGCCCCTGAGCGGCGGCATTGCCTCCCTTCCGCCGCCGGTGCTAGATGTGGCGACCTGATTGGGGAGAGAGCCGTGGACGACGCCGAGTTCAAGAAATTCCGCAATGAAATCCTGAAGCTCGGATTTCATGGCTATGACGAGCAAATGTCGCTGTTCCAGATCGCCAAACGCTGCGCCAAGACCACGGGCCTTGCGATGGGCGGCATGGGTGCGGCGGGCACCGCGGCGCTCGGGCCGGGTGCGGCGGCCGGGTTTCTGGCGGGCCTTGCGACCGGGACTCTGACCTGCGGGATCGGTTCGACGATCTACCGGGAAGAGATCAAGCGGATGCTGGCCGAAGACGGGGGCTAGGCCATCGCTGCGATCCCCGTTCTCACCGGTCTTCTCGGCGGCAGTTTCAACCCCGCGCATGGCGGGCATCGCCGCATCACCCTCTTCGCCGCCGGGGCGTTGGGGCTGGACGAGACCTGGTGGCTGGTGTCCCCCGGCAATCCGCTGAAACCGCAGGCCGGGATGGCGCCGTTGAAAGCGCGCCTGCTTTCGGCCCGGCGGCAGGCGCGGGGCGCACGGATTGTGCCAACCGCGATCGAGCAGAGACTCGGGACGCGCTATACCGTCGATACGCTCGCCAGGCTGGTGCGGCGTTACCCGAAACGGCGGTTCGTGTGGCTGATGGGCGCGGATAACCTCGCCCAGTTGCACCGCTGGAAAGACTGGCGGCGCATCGCCCGGACAATGCCGATTGCGGTAATCGCCCGTCCCGGCTATGATGGACAGGCCATGACGAGCCCCGCCATGGCCTGGCTAAGGCGCTATCGTGTGCCTGTCGCCAGCATTCGGAAACGGGGGCAATGGAGCGCACCGGCCCTGGTGTTACTGCGTTTCGATCCCGACCACCGCTCGGCCACGGCGATCCGCCGTGCCCATGCCGGATGGGCCGAGGCTTTGCTCGGCGAAGATCGTGATGCGGCGGTGCGTGATCGGCTGACATTCCGCACAATCCGGCGAGAAGAGGTCGCATGAGGCGCGTTGCACGCGTTTCGGCTGCCTCGTCCGCCGGTGTGCGTGATGGCAGCATCCATGGCCCTGAACTCTGGAGATACCCGATTGCCGATGTCCGAAGCTCTCGTCGCTTCCCTTCCGCTTGGCGCGGTGCAAGCCGCCGCCAACACCGCCGCCTCGCTGGGCAAGCCTGAGATGGGCTCCGCCGCACTGCACCAACTGGTGCTGACGCAGCTTGACGATGATCAGGCGCAGGAAATCGTCTCGATCCCGCTCGAAGGGAAAAGCTCGATCGCCGATTACATGGTGATCGCGAGCGGGCGTTCGACCCGTCAGGTGGCTTCGATGGCGCAGAAGCTGGCCGAGAAGATCAAGCACGCCGGCTTTGGCCACGCCCGGGTCGAAGGCCTGCCCGCTGCCGACTGGGTGCTGATCGATGCGGGCGACGTGGTGATCCATCTGTTCCGCCCCGAAGTGCGCAGTTTCTACAACCTCGAACGCATGTGGAGCTTCGAAGGTAGCGAAACATCGATGCAGGGTCGAAATTAAGTTGTTGTGCGCTCGCCCATCCGGGCGAGCGTCCTCGGCGCGTTTCAAGCCCCGCGGGCTTGAGCGCCTGCGGGCGGCCGGTCGGCCTTGCGGGCCTGCGGCCCGTTCCAGTCCGTTTCATCGGGGTCTGAGCCATCCTCCTCCACATCATCGCGCGCGGGAAAATCGGCCGCTCGCCTGAGGGCGAGCTGGTGGATCGCTATGCCAAGCGCATGACCTGGCCCTGCAAGATCACCGAATGGCCCGATACCGGCGCAGGCAAGGCCGCCGATCCCCTCACCCCCACCCGCACCGTGCTGCTCGACGAGCGTGGCAAGGCGATGTCGTCGGAGGCTTTCGCCGCGCTGCTTGGCAAGTGGCGCGATGATGGCGTGCGCGAGACGCGCTTCATGATCGGCGCGGCGGACGGGCATAGCGATGCCGAGCGCGCCTCCGCCGATCTGCTGCTCGCCTTTGGCCCCGCCACCTGGCCGCACATGATCGCCCGCGCGATGCTGATGGAGCAGCTTTACCGCGCCACCACGATCCTTGCAGGCCATCCCTATCATCGGGCATGAGCGCCTGATGCGGATGCGCGCGATCCTGAGTGTCACGGCTGTGGGCGGCATCGCCGCTGCACTGGCGCTTGCTGTGCCCCGCCCGCAAGCCGCTGCCCCCGTGGCCTTGCTCGATCCCGCCGAGGCCGAGGCCGCGCTGACCCGCGCCACCCGTGAAAGCCAGCTCGCAGAGGGCCGCGCCGCACGCCTCGCCGCCGAGGCCGAGGCCGCGACCGAAGCCGCCCAGCGCACCGCCAGCGAGGCCGCCGCACTCGCCGCGCGCATCCAGCAGGCCGAAGCCGATATCGAGGCCGCCCGCGCCAAGCTGACCATCGCGAAATCCCAGCGCGCCGCGCTCACCGCCCGCCTTGCTGCCAAGCAGGAGCCGACCGCCCGCCTTGCCGCCGCGCTCCAGACCGCCGCCCGCCGCCCGCTGGCGCTATCCGCGCTGCAACCGGGCTCGCTGACCGATGTGGTGCATCTGCGCGCCGTGCTGGACAGCGCGGTGCCGCAGATCCGTGCCCGCACCGCGGGCCTGCGCCGCGATCTTGACCGGGGCCGCGCGCTTGAGGCCGAGGCCGCGCAGGCACTGGCGGCCTTGCGTGAAAGCGAGGGCGCGCTGCGTCAGCGCCGCGACGCGCTGGCCGCGCTTGAACAGCAGCAGCGCCTTGCCTCGCGCTCGGCGCAGGGCGCTGCGCTGCGCGAGGCGGAGCGGGCGCTGGCGCTGGCCGAAGAAGCGCGTGACCTGGATGGGCTGGTGGACAAGCTGGGCGAGGTTGCCGCGCTGCGCCGAGAATTGGCGGCGCTGCCCGGCCCGGTGCTGCGCCCCGCCGATCTCGCCGCCGCGCTCCCGCCCGAACCTGCCCCTGCCGCCAGCCCGATCTCGCCGCCACCGTCCGATTTCCAGCTGCCTGTGCAGGGGCGCACGCTGGTGGGCTTTGGCGCGAAGCGGGAAAGCGGCCTTGCCTCGACCGGGCTGACGCTGGCGCCCGCCAGGCAAGCGCAGGTCGTGGCGCCGGCGCGGGGGCGGGTGGCCTTTGCCGGGGCCTATCGCGGCTTCGGGCGAATCGTCATCATCGAACATGCCGGAGGGTGGACGAGCCTTGTGACCGGGCTTGAGCGGGTCGATGTCGCGGTGGGCGATTCCGTGATCGGGGGCTCGCCATTGGGCCGGGCCAGCGGCGGAACCAGCCCGGTCACGATCGAGCTGCGGCGCAATGGAACGCCGGTCAACCCGCTGCAATATCTGCGGTAACATGGGCGCGCGCGAAGTTCGTCGGCCTGCAATTGTCCCCGGTCGGATCACGTCGCGCAAGGAACCGCGTTGATCTGGCGTTCATCCCGGCAAACCTATACATTTGCCTCTGAAGGAGCCCGTCCCCCATGACCATCGCCGCCCTGATGCGCAGCGCCGCACTGGTGACCGCCGTTGCGCTGATCCCCGCCACCACCGCCACCATGGCGCAGGTCGATGGCCGGGCCGCGCCCGAATTTGCCAAGCTGTTCGCGGTGTTCCAGCGGGTCAAGGCCAGCTATGTCGAGCCGGTCGATGATGAAAAGCTGATCCGCGGCGCGATCGATGGCATGCTTGCCAGTCTCGATCCCCACTCCGCCTATCTCGATGGCGGCGATCTCCAGCGGCTGGAGACGATGATCGACGGGCAGTATTCGGGCCTCGGCCTGTCGGTGGTGATGGAGGATGGGGCGGTCAAGGTCGTCTCGCCGTTCCGCGGCAGCCCGGCTGAACAGGCGGGCATCAAGGCCGGCGATTTCATCACGCACCTCAATGGCAAGCTGATCGTCGATACCAAGCTTGATGACGCGGTTGCCCAGATGCGCGGGCCCAAGGGCACATCGATCATGCTGACAATCTTCCGCCCCGGCCGTGAAGAGCCGCTCGAAGTGAACGTGACGCGCGGCGTGATCGAGCTGGAGCCGGTCACCTCGGAACTGGCCTCGGGCAATATCGCGGTCATCACGGTCAACGAATTTTCCGCCAATGTCGGCGCGGATGTGTTTGCCGAATGGCAATCGCTCAAGAAAAAGGCGGCGGGCGGGCGCATCAACGGACTGGTGCTCGACCTGCGCAACAATCCGGGCGGCAGCCTTGATGAATCCGTGGCGCTGTCCGATCTGTTCCTGACCGATGGCCGCATCGTCAGCCAGCGCGGCCGCGCGCGGGGCGAGACGATGCTGTATGATGCCGAAACCGTCTATCGCGGTGACATGGCCGATGGCGTGCCCATGATCGTGCTGATCAATGCGGGCTCCGCCTCGGCTTCCGAGATTGTCGCGGGCGCGCTTCAGGATCACCGCCGCGCGCTGATCATGGGCGAGCGCAGCTTCGGCAAGGGTTCGGTGCAGTCGCTGCTCCCGCTCGGCAAGGATGCCGCGCTGAAGCTGACCACGGCGCGCTATTACACCCCTTCGGGCAAGTCGGTGCAGGAAGGCGGGATCAAGCCCGATATCGCCGTGCCGCAGATTTCCGACCCCGATTTCGCGCTGCGTCAGAAGTATCAGACCCGCGAAAGCGACCTGCGCGGTCACCTCATCAACGAACTCGGCATCAAGGACGAGGAGATGGAGGCCGACAAGATCGCCGATCCGCGCTTCCAGCTGACCGCCGCGCAGCTTGAAGAGCAGGGGATCAAGGACTTCCAGCTGAACTATGCGATGGACACGCTGCGCCGCACCACCCGCAGCACCGTGGCGCTGCGTCCGGTGACGGTGACCCGCGGTTCGTCCAAGAAGTAGGGCAGCACTGATGGATTCCCTGGGGAAGACCCGTCTGGCTGCCGTGCTGGTGCCTGCCGCGCTGCTGGGCGGGGCTTATGTTTCGCAATATGGCTTCGGCCTCTACCCGTGCGAGATGTGCTGGTGGCAACGCTATCCGCATTTTGCCGCGATCGCGTTTGCCCTTGCCGCCTATGCGATGAAGCCCGCGCAGGTGTGGACCGCGCTGGCGGGGCTGGCGATCCTGACATCGGGCCTGATCGGCGGGTTTCATGCAGGCGTGGAATATGGCTGGTGGGAAGGCATCACCGCCTGCACCGCAGCCAAGGTCAACGTGCTGGATCTGAACGCCGCGCCGCTGATCCGCTGCGATGTGGCGCCGTGGACCTTGTGGGGCATCAGCCTTGCGGGCTTCAATTTCCTGATTTCGGGCCTGTCGGGTGCGGCCATTGTGGCGCTCGCTGCGTATCGGAAGTAGGGTCGAGCATCGCGCCGAAAAGTGGGAACCGGTTTTCGGCTCCCCGGCGATGCGACAGCAAAATGCCCGCAAAGGAGCCGATGATGGACAAGAGCGAACTCCACCGCATGATCCGGGTCGATCAGGCCGGGGAATTCGGCGCGACCCGCATCTATGAAGGCCAGCTGGCCGTGATGGGCGACCGGGGGCCGCATTCGGCGGAAATCCGCCACATGGCGGCGCAGGAGGCTGAACACCGCAAGAAGTTCGATGCCCTGCTGGCCCGGCGCGGGGTGCGGCCGACGGCGCTGCATCCGTTCTGGTCGGCGGCGGGCTATGCACTGGGCGCAGGCACGGCGCTGCTCGGGCCGGAAGCGGCGATGGCCTGCACCGCCGCGGTCGAGACCGAGATCGACAAGCACTATTCCGAACAGCTCGACAAGCTGCTCGAAACCGGCGCCGATCCCGAGCTTGCCGCGATGATCGAGGAATTCCGCGAGGAGGAACGCGAACACCGCGACGCCGCCTTCGCTAATGGGGCCGAACGCGCACCGGCCTATCCGCTGCTGGCGGGCGCAATCCGGTTGGGCTGCCGCATCGCGATCAAGGTGAGCGAGAGGATTTAGGTTGCGCAGCCGCGTCCGCGGCTGCATCCTCGGTGCGTTTCCTTCGCTACGCTTCGGAGCACCTGAGGGCGGCCTTACGGCCACTCCGTGGCCGAGCCAGCGCATTCCGACAACCGGCCTTGCCCCGCACCCGTCTTCACGAGCGGTTCAGCCCCCCGGCTCTAGACAAGCAGGCACGCTCGGGGGCATGGCTGCTGCGTTACCCCCGCGCGACCACGTAAGGACCTTTGCGCCATGAAGCACCTGATCGCCCCCACGCTCGCCGCCGCCGTCATGGTTGCCGCCGCCAGCCCCGCCGCTGCGCAGAGCGCCGACGAGAAGATCAACATGGTGATCGCCTATAGCGAGGATGAATGCCCGGTCGCTCAGCCGGGTGAGGTGGTGGTGTGCGAAATCCTCGTCGAGGAAGACCGTTACCGCATCCCTTCCAACCTGCGCTACAGCACCAATCCGGCCAACCAGTCGCTTGCCCGGCAGGTCGATCAGATCAAGTATGTCGGCGATTTCGGCACGATGAGCTGCGAACCGGCGGGCGCGGGCGGCTTCACCGGCTGCAACCAGAAGTTCGTCGAGGCATGGGGCAAGGACAAGAAGGAAGCCGATGCGGTGCGCTTCGGCTTGCTGATCGAACAGGCCCGCCAGGAACGCCTCTCGACCATCGATGCTGAAGCCGCTGCCGAGCAGGAGCGCGTCGAGATGATCGAGCGCGAATACATGAAGCGCCTCGAACGGGAACGCGACGGCGAACTGGCGGGGGAAGGCCAGCTGCCCCCGCCGCCGAAGTAGGCGTCAGACCCGGTAATACTCGCGATACCACGCCACAAACCGCGCCACGCCTTCGCGGAATGCGGTTTGCGGGGCGTAGCCGGTGAGGGTCTTCAGCAGCGAGGCATCGGCCCATGTCGCGGGGACATCGCCCTGCTGCATCGGCATGAAGTTCTTGACCGCCTCACGCCCGCACTCGGCTTCGATGGCGGTGATGAAGTCCATCAGTCGCACCTTTTCGCCATTGCCGATATTGACCACGCGGAACGGCGCCACCGGGGAAAGGCTGTCACCGGCCGGGATATCCTCCGGCGCCTCGGGCCGCACCGGCGCTGCATCGATCAGCAGGCGGATGCCGCGCACCAGATCGGTGACGTAGGTGAAATCGCGGAACATGTCGCCATCGTTGTAGATGTCGATCGGGGTACCTTCGAGGATCCCGCGGGTGAACTTGAACAGCGCCATATCCGGCCGGCCCCACGGGCCATAGACCGTGAAAAAGCGGAACATCGTGGTCGGCAGGTTCCAGAGGTGGGCGTAGGAATGCGCCATCGCCTCGTTCGCCTTCTTGGTGGCGGCGTAGAGGGTGAGCGGCGTGTCGACCTTCATCCCTTCGTGGAACGGCATCGCGGTCTCGGCCCCGTAGACCGACGAGGTCGAGGCCATCAGAAGGTGCTGGACGCCCAGTTCGCGCGCGCATTCCATCACGTTGAAGGTGCCGGTCAGATTGGCATCGATATAGGCGCGCGGGTTTTCGAGGCTGTAACGCACCCCCGCCTGCGCGGCGAGGTGGACGATCACATCGGGCCGTTCCGCCAGCGCCAGAGCGCGCAGTCCCTCGAAGTCCTCCAGCATCCCCTCGGTGCAGCTGAAATGCGGGTTCTGGAGCAGCATCTGGTGCCGCCGCTGTTTGATCCTGACATCGTAATAATCGGTCATGCCGTCATAGCCGACGACGCGGAAGCCTTCCTCCAGCAGCAATTGCGACAGGTGGAAGCCGATGAACCCGGCCGAGCCGGTGACAAGAACAGTGCGCATCACGGCCTCGCCATCAGGACAGTGCAATATCGGGCGCGTCTTCCTGCTTCATGCCGACGACATGATAGCCCGCATCGACATGATGGGTCTCCCCCGTCACGCCCGAAGACAGGTCGGACAGCAGATAAAGCCCGGCCCCGCCGACATCGTCGATCGTGACATTGCGGCGCAGCGGCGCGTTGTATTCGTTCCACTTCAGGATGTAGCGGAAATCGCCGATGCCGCTCGCCGCCAGCGTCTTGATCGGCCCGGCGCTGATCGCATTGACGCGGATGTTACGCGGGCCAAGATCGTTGGCGAGATATTTCACGCTGGTTTCCAGCGCCGCCTTGGCCACGCCCATGACGTTGTAATGCGGCACGACCTTTTCCGCGCCGTAATAGCTCAGCGTCAGGATCGCCCCGCCGCTTTCGGGCATCATCGCCGCGGCGCGCTGGCTGATCGCGACCAGCGAATAGGCCGAGATGTTCATGGTGTTCAGGAAATTCTCAAGGCTGGTATCGACATACAGCCCGCGCAGTTCGTTCTTGTCGGAATAGCCGATCGCGTGGACCACGAAGTCGATGGTGTCCCAACGCTCTTTCAGCGCGGCGAAGGCGGCATCGAGCGAGTCCATGCTCGACACATCGCATTCGAAGGTGAAATCGCTGCCCAGTTCCGCCGCGAGTGGGATGACCCGCTTGGCCAGCGCCTCACCCTGATAGGAAAAGGCGAGTTCGGCGCCTTGTTCGGCCAGCTTCTTTGCAATGCCCCAGGCGAGCGACTTGTCATTGGCGAGCCCCATGATCAGGCCGCGCTTGCCGTTCATCAGTCCAGTCATTCAAGCTGTCTCCTCGCTTGGGCTGTCAGCGTCAGGATCCCGACCTTCAAGCGCCAGCGCCGCATTCAGTTCCGCGCCGATAACGAGGCCGAGCCCGACAAGCCAGAAAAACAGCAGCGTCACCATGCTTCCGGCCAGGCTGCCGTAGGTCAGGTCATAGGTAAAGACGCTGCGCAGCACCACGGGCAGCGCCGCCGCGACCGCCAGCCACCAGGCGGTGGTGAACAGCGCGCCCGGCCATTTGGGAAAGCGCCGGCCGCGATAGGCGGGCGGGGTGAGGGTCAGGAACAGCACCCACAGCGATCCGGCCAGCCCCAGCGCCGGCACGATGCGCGACAGGCTGAGCGTATCGATCCATGCGCCCAGTTGCGGAAAGGCGGCGGCGATCACTTCCTGCGCGCCGCCGATCAGCACCTGCGCAAACAGCGACAGCATCAGCATCACCACCGCGCCCAGGATCAGCCCTGCCGAAACCAGCCGTGTCTGCCAGAAGGCGCGGATGCTGCGCACGTTATAGGCGCGGCGCAGGATATCGCGGATGGTCTCGATCAGGCTCGATACCGTCCACAGCCCCACCGCGCCGCCGGCCCACAGCAGCCAGCCCGAACGGGCGTAGATCACGGTTTCGGCCACCGGCACGATCGTTTCGGCGACCGATGACGGCAGGGCCTGCGCCACTGTCAGAATAATCGTCTGCGCATTTTCGCGCCCGCCGATGATATCGAACAGCGCCGCGCCGAGGATGAAGAACGGGAAAATCGCCAGCATCCCCAGATAGGCGAGGTTGCCGGCGTGGATGAACCCGTCGTTGAAGGTGTCCGTCACCACCGTCTTCGCCACCGCCCAGATCCGGGCGGGCGGGGATGGGGGAGGGGTAATGCCCGGCACGCTGGCGCTTGCCCGGGCGCTAAAGCCCGAACTTCTCCCGCGGGCGGGCCGGGTCGATCCAGTTTTCCAGCCGCGCTTCCAGTGCTGCCAGATCGGCGGGGAGCTGGATTTCGATCGACACCAGCTGATCGCCGCGTTCCGGCTTGCCGTCCACGGTCTTGCCGCTTTTCTTCGTCCAGCCCTTGCCGGCAAGCCGCATCACGGTGCCGCTGCTGGTCCCGGGCTTGATGGTCAGCATCACCGCGCCATCGACCGTGGGGCATTTGACCTTCGCGCCGCGCACCGCCTCGTCGAGGGTGATGGGCAGGTCCATGCGGATATTGTCGCCCTCGCGCCGGAAAAATGGGTGGGTGCCGACTTCGACCATCACGATCCCGTCGCCATTGCCGCCGGGGCCGGGGTGGCCCTTATCCTTCAGGCGCATCATCGTGCCATCCTCGACGCCTGCGGGAAGCTTGAGGTTGATCGCCTTGCCATCGGCCAGCGTGATGCGCTGGTCACGCCCTGCCGCCGCTTCGACAAAGGGCACGGCGAGCCGGTACTGGATGTCGGCGCCGCGCTTGGGCGGGGGTGGCGGGGGCTGGCGGCCAAATCCGCGCCGCGCGCCGCCCGGCTGGGCCTTGCGCCCGCCGAACAGGCCTTCGAACAGATCGCCGAGATCGACATCATCCGTGCCGAACCCGCCGAATTCCGCGCCGCCCGGGCCGCCGCCCGGCCCTGCGCCATAGGTGCCGCCGCGACCGAAGCCCGCTCCCGGCCTGCCGCCCATGCCCGCAAAGGGGTTGGCGGGGTTGCCATCGGCGTCGATCTCGCCCCGGTCGTACTGGGCACGCTTGGCCTTGTCCGACAGCAGATCATAGGCGCGCGTCACCTCTGAGAACTTCTCCGCCGCGTTGGGATTGTCCTTGTTGCGGTCGGGATGAAGCTCCTTGGCGAGCTTGCGATAGGCGCTCTTGATGTCGGCCTCGGAGGCCGTGCGGGGTATCCCGAGTGTGGAATAGAGATCGCGCATGGTGAGTTAGCTAGGTGAGACAGTCGTCATGCGCAAGCCGTGACCCCTGCCCGATGAAAAGTCGGCGCAAAAGCGATGTTAATCCGATGCGCCTTTCGCAAAGGGGCGCGCGTATCTATGTGGCTCATCCAAGACCGCCTGCCAAGGAACCCCCGCGATGTCCGATGCCACCCCTCTCGACGATGCCCAGCTGGCCGATAGCGTGCTGCCCGCGGGCGCCGATCCCTTCGTGCTGTTCGAGGAATGGTTCGCCGCCGCGCAGGTGGGGGAACTCAACGATCCCAATGCCATGGCGCTGGCCACGGCTTCGGCGGATGCGGCCCCTTCGGTGCGGATGGTGCTGCTTAAGGGCCACGGCGCGCACGAGATCGCCGGGGGCGGCTTCACCTTCTTCACCAATGCCGACAGCCGCAAGGGCGGCCAGATCCGCGCCAACATGCAGGCCGCGCTGCTGTTCCACTGGAAGAGCCTGCGCCGCCAGATCCGCATCGAAGGGCCGCTGACCGAAGTCAGTCCGGAACGCGCCGACGCATATTTCCACTCGCGCCCTTACAAAAGCCAGGTCGGCAGCGCGGCGAGCGACCAGTCGCGCCCGCTGCCCGAGCGCCAGCAATATATTGACCGCGTGCAAGCCATCTGGGCCGCCCACGAGGCGGAAGGCAAGGTCCCACGCCCGCCGCACTGGACGGGCTTTACCCTCTCCCCGCGCCGCATCGAATTCTGGATCGATCGCGACAACCGCCTCCACGACCGCCGCGAATTCATCCGCGACAGCGCCGATGGCGCATGGTCCGACACGCTGCTTTACCCTTGAGGAACCCGCCGATGCCGCAGAAAATCCCTTACTGGCATGTCGATGCCTTTGCCGCCCGGCCGTTTGGCGGGAATCAGGCGGCGGTGATGGTGTTGGACGAATGGCTGCCCGATGATGTGCTGGTGCAGATCGGGGCTGAAAACCTGTTCGCCGAAACCGCTTTCGTGGTGCGCGATGCGAGCGGAGAGGCCGACTGGGAGCTGCGCTGGTGCACCCCGACCTATGAAATCGCGCTGTGCGGCCATGCCACACTGGCGAGCGGGCACATCCTTTTGCAACGCGATGGCGGCGAACGGATCACCTTCCGCACGCGCCAGTCGGGCATTCTCGAAGTGGTGAAGGCGGGGGAGGGCTATGAACTCGCGCTCCCCGCGATCCACACCGCGCCCGGCGATTATCCCGAGGCTGTCGCGCTGCTGGGCGCAGCTCCGCTGGAGGTGTGGCGCAACGATTCGCGCTACAACATCTTCCTGTTCGAGAACGAAGCGCAGATCCGCGCGCTCGCTCCCGATATCCGCGGGCTGGGGGCATTGGGCACCGACCAGTTCATCTGCACCGCGCCGGGGGATAGCACCGATATCGTCAGCCGCGTGTTTGTGCCGGGCGGCGGGGTGGACGAGGATTCGGTCACCGGATCGGCCCATGCGGTGCTGACCCCGTTCTGGGCGAAGCGGCTGGGCCGGACCAGCTTCACCGCGCATCAGGCATCGCAGCGGGGCGGCGATCTGGCGCTGCGGCTGGATGGAGAGCGCGCATGGCTCGGCGGGCCGTGCGTGACGGTGGTGGAGGGCAGCTTCTACC
>VFQO010000169.1_pt1 | contig 82227 bp, 69 predicted proteins | sample 3512331 | NCBI WGS metagenome assembly VFQO01 (sample SAMN10412371, study PRJNA504923) | tailings metagenome | isolation source: Replicate 3 from Balatoc abandoned mine | place: Philippines: Itogon, Benguet | collected 2017-08-28 | reverse complement strand
CCGAGATGGAGCAGTTCCGCCAGCGCGTGGCGGCCACCTGCCACATCGGCCCGCTCGACCAGGAAGAGACCAAGGGCTACATCGAGCACCGGCTCAAGTGCGCCGGCGCCAGCGGCAAGCCCAGCTTCGATCCGGCGGTCTTCGAAGGCATCTTCAAGGCCAGCGGCGGCATCCCGCGCCGCATCAACGCGATCGCCGACCGCCTGCTGCTGGCCGGCTTCCTGGGCGGCCGCACGCACCTGACGGCCGACGACCTGACCGAGGTCGTGCGCGAGTTCCAGCAGGAGAACGGCAGCCCCTCGCGGCCGATGGCGCTGACGGCCGCCGGCAAGGGCGACAGCGGCGCCGTGCCGCTGTCGCGCGGCGACATGGTGCTCGACCTCGACCTGAGCAAGCTCAAGGTGGACCCGGAAGAAGCCGAAGGCATGTCGCGCCAGCTCGCGCAGCTGGCGGCCGACCAGCGCGGCGACCAATTGCAGCGCCTCGAACGCAGCCTGCTGCGCCTGGAGCGCATCAACGTGCAGACGCTGGCCCTGCTGCAGAAGCTGGTCGGCGCCCTCAAGACAACCCCGGACGACCCCGCCAAATGAACGGTTCCGTGATGTGCGTCGTCGGCGCGCGCCCCAACTTCATGAAGATGGCGCCGATCCTGCGCGCCCTGGCCGCCCACCAGCCCGCCATGCCGGCGCTGCTGGTGCACACGGGCCAGCACTACGACCAGGACATGAACGACAAGCTGTTCGTGGACCTGCGCCTGCCGCAGCCCGACATCAACCTCGGCGTGGGCTCGGGGTCGCACGCGGTGCAGACGGCCGAGGTCATGCGCCGCTTCGAGCCTGCACTCGACGAGCACAAGCCCGCCTGCGTGCTGGTGGTGGGCGACGTGAACTCCACGCTGGCCTGCACGCTGGTGGCGGTGAAGAAGGGCATCCCGGTCGTGCACGTGGAAGCCGGCCTGCGCAGCTACGACCGCAAGATGCCCGAAGAGATCAACCGCGTGCTGACCGACGCGGTGGCCGACCGCCTGTACACCACCGAGCGCAGCGCGCTCGACAACCTGCTGCGCGAGGGCATCCCGGCCGAGCGTGTGTGCTTCGCGGGCAACGTGATGATCGATTCGCTGCTGTCCAGCCGCGAACACGCCCGCAGCGCCGCCGACACGCTGCGCGCGGGCGGCCACGACCCGGCGCTGCTGCAGGACCCGCGCGGATATGGCGTGGTCACGATGCACCGGCCGTCCAACGTCGACGACCCCGTCATCCTGCGGTCGCTGCTGACGGTGCTGGCGCAGGTGGCGGCGCAGCTGCCGCTGGTGTTTGCGCTGCACCCGCGCACGAAGGCGAACATCGAACGCTTCGGCCTGGGTGGCTTGCTCGACCAGCGCCGCACCGCGCTGCTGCCGCCGCAGGGCTACCTGGAGATGGTGGGCCTGATGGCCGGCGCCACGCTCGTGCTCACCGACAGCGGCGGCCTGCAGGAAGAGACCACGGCGCTCGGCGTGCCCTGCCTGACGATGCGCGAGAACACCGAACGGCCGATCACCGTGGAACAGGGCACGAACACGATGGTGGGGCGCGACCCGCAAGCCATCCTGCAGGGTGTGCAATCCATCCTCGGCGGCAGCGGCAAGCGCGGCCGTGTGCCCGAGTACTGGGATGGCCGCGCGGCCGAGCGCATCGCGGCCGACCTGTGGCAATGGTTGCATTGAAGGACGCAGACCGATGCTCGCCCCCGCGATCACCAACGCACTGACCATCGACGTCGAGGACTACTTCCAGGTCTCGGCCTTCGCGCCGTACATCCGGCGCGACGAGTGGGACGCGCGCGAATGCCGCGTCGAGCACAACGTCGGTCGCATCCTCGAACTGCTGGCCGCGCGCGACACCCGGGCCACGTTCTTCACGCTGGGCTGGATCGCCGAACGCTACCCGCAGCTGGTGCGCCGCATCGTCGCGCAGGGCCACGAGCTGGCCAGCCATGGCTACGGCCACCAGCGCGCCAGCGACCTGAGCCAGGCCGAGTTCCGCCAGGACATCACGCGTGCCAAGGGGCTGCTGGAAGACCTCTCCGGCACGCCGGTGCTGGGCTACCGCGCGCCGAGTTTTTCCATCGGCACCGGCAACCTGTGGGCGCTGGACGCGCTGGCGCACACCGGCCACCGCTACAGCAGCAGCATCTACCCGATCAAGCACGACCACTACGGCATGCCCGACTCGCCGCGCTTCGCCTACAAGCTGGCCAGCGGCCTGCTGGAGGTGCCGGTGACGACCGTGCGCATGCTCAACCGCAACCTGCCGTCCAGCGGCGGCGGCTACTTCCGGCTGCTGCCGTATTCGGTGTCGCGCTGGCTGCTGCGCCGCGTGAACCAGCAGGACCGCGAAGCCGCCGTCTTCTACTTCCACCCCTGGGAGATCGACGTCGACCAGCCGCGCATCGCCGGCATCGACGCCAAGACCCGATTCCGCCACTACGTGAACATCCCGCGCATGGACGGCCGCCTGCAGCAACTGCTGGCCGACTTCCGTTGGGGCCGCATGGACGAGATCTTCCTCGCTCGAACGACATCGCCGATCCCGGCCGCTGCCTGACTTCCCCCGACGTGCCCACCATCGAACGTCTTGACCCGAAAGACGCGCGCAGCGCTGCGTCGTGGGATGCCTTCGTCCAGGCCTGCCCGCAGGCCACGTTCTTCCACCGCGCGGGCTGGCAGCGCATCCTGCAGGACGTTTTCCGCCACCAGACGCACTACCTGCTGGCGCGCACCGATGGCCGCATCACCGGTGTGCTGCCGCTGGCGCACGTGAACAGCCTGCTCTTCGGCAACGCGCTGACCAGCATTCCCTTCGCGGTGTACGGCGGCGTGGCGGCCGACGACGACGCCAGCGCCGCGGCGCTGGAGGCCGAGGCGCAGAAGATCGCGCAGTCGCTGGGCGTGCAGCACCTGGAGCTGCGCCACACCGAGCGCCGCCACCCCGACTGGCCCGAACAGGACCTGTACGTCACCTTCCGCAAGGCCATCCTGCCCGAGGAAGAAGCGAACATGCTGGCCATCCCGCGCAAGCAGCGCGCGATGGTGCGCAAGGGCATCAAGAACGAACTCCGCAGCGAGATCGACGCCAGCGTCGACCGCTTCTTCGCGCTGTACGCCGACAACGTGCACCGCCACGGCACGCCGGCACTGCCGCGGCGCTACTTCCAGGCGTTGCAGCAGACATTCGGCAGCGACGTGGAAGTGCTCACCGTCACCGCCCCCGACGGCCGCCCGCTCAGCAGCGTGCTGAGCTTCTACTTCCGCAACGAGGTGCTGCCGTACTACGCCGGCGACGACGTCGCCGCGCGCGACCTGGCGGCCAACGACTTCAAGTACTGGGAGCTGATGCGCCGCGCCTGCGCGCGCGGTGTGCAGGTCTTCGACTACGGCCGCAGCAAGCAGGGCACGGGCCCCTACAACTTCAAGAAGAACTGGGGCTTCGAGCCGACGCCGCTGCACTACGAGTACCGCCTCTACAAGCGCGACGCCGTGCCGCAGAACAACCCCGCCAACGCCAAGTACAAGCTGATGATCGCCACCTGGCGCCGGCTGCCGCTGGGCGTGGCGAACTGGCTCGGGCCCTTCGTCGTGCGGAGCCTGGGCTAGATGGCCGCCGCTGCACGCAGTGCCCGCCGGCGTGCGAAGTGCACGCCGCCACTCGCGCGCCGGCTCGACAAGGCCGGGTGCGCGCTGGCAAGCTCGCGCGCGCCGCGCCATCTGCCGGTGCGCGCCCTGCTGCCGATGTGCCTGCCCACCCTGTCCGCTGCCTGCCTGCCTGGAGCCGCCACGCCATGAACGCCGTCGAGCGACTGCCCCAGGCCGGCCGCCTGGCCGTGTTGTGGCCCGGCGTGCTGCTGCTGCTGGCCACGCTGCTGCTGTTCTCCAAGACCGGTGGGGAACTGGTGGCGCTGTGGTCGCGCTCGGAGACCTTCACGCACGCTTTCCTGGTGCCACCGATCTCGCTGTGGCTGGTGTGGCGCCAGCGCGCGGTGCTGGCCACGCTGACACCCCGGCCGGTGCCGTGGTTGCTGGCGGCGCTCTCGGCGGGCTGCCTGCTGTGGCTGGTGGGCGAACTCGCCTTCGTGGCCGCCGCCTCGCAGTTCGCGCTGGTGACGCTGATCGTGCTGGCGGTGCCGGCGCTGTACGGCTGGCAGATCACGCGGCAGCTGCTGTTCCCGCTGGGCTTCCTGTATTTCTCGGTGCCCTTCGGCGAGTTCATGGTGCCGCAGCTGATGGAATGGACGGCCGACTTCACCGTGCTGGCGGTGGCCGCCAGCGGCGTGCCGGTGTACCGCGAAGGCCTGCAGTTCGTGATCCCGTCGGGCAACTGGTCGGTGGTCGAGGCCTGCAGCGGCGTGCGCTACCTCATCGCCTCGGTGATGGTGGGCACGCTGTTCGCCTACCTGAACTACCGCTCCATGCGCCGCCGCCTGGTCTTCATTGCGGTGGCCTTCCTGGTGCCGGTGCTGGCCAACTGGCTGCGCGCCTACATGATCGTGATGATCGGCCACCTCTCGAACAACGAGCTGGCGGCCGGGGTCGACCACCTGGTTTACGGCTGGGTGTTCTTCGGTCTCGTCATCGGCCTGATGTTCTGGGTCGGCGCACGCTGGGCCGACGCCCCCGCGCCCACCATGCCCAACGGCACGACCGCAGGTGTGCCGGTGGCGGGTGGCATGTCGCGCCTGTGGGCCGTGGCCGCCTGTGCCGTGGTGCTGCTGGCCGGCACGCAGGCGCTGAAGTGGCGGCTTGTTGCTGGCACCGAGGCCGCCGTGCCGGTGCTGCGGCTGCCTGCCGCGCTGTCGGACGGCTGGACGGCCGCCCCGGCCTGGGAAGCCGACTGGAAGCCGGGCTTCCGCAACCCGAGCGCGAGCGCTGCGCAGGCCTACCAGCAGGCGTCCGCACCGGGTGCTCCCACGGTCTGGGTCTGGGTCGGGCTGTACAGCCACCAGGGCCCCGAGCGCAAGCTGGTCAGCTCGACCAATGGCTTCGTCGAGCCCACCGACACCCACTGGAACGAGGTCTCGCGCTCGCAGCGCGACACCAGCACCGCGTCGGGCACGCTGCGCGTGCGCGCCGCCGAACTGCGCGGCTCGGCCACGCCCAACGTGACGCAGGCACCGCGCCTGCGCGTCTGGCGCGTCTACCGCATCGGCGACCACTACACTGCCAGCGACGTGCAGGCCAAGCTGCTGCAGGCGCTGCGGCAGCTGACCGGACAGGGCGACGACGGTGCCGTGCTGGTGCTGGCCACGCCCATGCAGGAGGCGGCCGACACCGTGCTGGACACGTTTGCGCGCGGGCAGCTCGACACCATCGCGCGCGCGGCGACCGCTGCGCTCGGCGCCCCCCATACCAATGACTCGAAATGAAGGGACTTCCATGAACACGCTCGCCGTCATCGGCCTGGGCTACGTCGGCCTGCCTCTGGTCGTCGAATTCGGCAAACACATGCGCACGATCGGCTTCGACATCGCGAAGCACAAGGTCGAGGCCTGCCAGCGCGGCACCGACCCGTCGCGCGAGCTGACCGACGCCGAGGTGCAGGCCGGCAAGCACGCCGTCTACACCGACGACCCGAAGATGCTGGCCGAGGCCGACGTCATCATCGTCGCCGTGCCCACGCCCGTGGACGAGGCCCACATCCCCGACTTCAAGCCCCTGATCGGCTCGTCCACCAGCGTCGGGCGCCACATGAAGAAGGGCGCGATCGTCGTGTACGAAAGCACGGTGTACCCGGGCGCCACCGAAGAGGTGTGCATCCCCGTGCTCGAGCGCGAATCGGGCATGAAGTGGAAGCAGGACTTCTTCGTCGGCTACAGCCCCGAGCGCATCAACCCGGGCGACAAGGAGCACACGCTCACCAAGATCCTGAAGATCGTCAGCGGCGACACGCCCGAGACGCTGGAGAAGGTGGCACAGGTCTACGAGAAGATCATCGTGCCGGGCGTGCACCGCGCCAGCTCCATCAAGGCCGCCGAGGCCGCGAAGGTGATCGAGAACACGCAGCGCGACCTGAACATCGCGCTGATGAACGAGCTGGCCATCATCTTCGACAAGCTGGGCATCGACACCAGCGAGGTGCTGGAAGCTGCCGGCACGAAGTGGAACTTCCTGAAGTTCAAGCCGGGCCTGGTGGGCGGCCACTGCATCGGCGTGGACCCGTACTACCTGACGCACAAGGCCGACATGCTGGGTTACCACCCGCAGGTCATCCTGGCCGGCCGCCGCATCAACGACGGCATGGGCAAGTTCATTGCCGAGCAGACCATCAAGCACATGATCGCCGCGGGCTCCTACATCAAGGGCGCCAAGGTCAACGTGATGGGCCTGACCTTCAAGGAAAACTGCGGCGACCTGCGCAACAGCAAGGTCATCGACATCATCAAGGAACTGCAGAGCTACGGCGTGGACGTGCACGTCACCGACCCGACGGCCGACCCCGAAGAAGCCATGCACGAGTACGGCGTGAAGCTGGAACGCTGGGACGATCTGCCGCGCGCCGATGCCATCGTGGCGGCGGTGGCGCATCGTCAGTACGATGCCTTGTCGACGGAAGACCTGGGCAAGAAACTGGTCAAGGGTGGGGCATTCATCGACGTGAAGGCGGCGTTCGACTCGGGCAAGCTTGGAGCTGCCGGGTACCGCGTCTGGCGACTGTGAACCCCAGCCCGTTTCCCGTGGCCATGGGGGCGCCGGTGCCTCAGTTGAGCATCGTCTCTACGATGTACCGGTCGCTTGAGTTCCTTCCGCGGTTCATCGATGAATGCACTGCCGCTGCCCTGCGGGCCGGGTTCGTCGAATTTGAACTGGTGCTTGTCAACGATGGCTCTCCTGACGAGTCGTTGGCCTATGCGGTGCAGCGGCAAGCGACGGACCGCCGTATCGTGGTGGTCGACCTGTCGCGCAATTTTGGCCATCACAACGCCGTGCATGCTGGCTTGCGCCACGCGCGCGCCGAACTTGTGTTTCTGATCGATTGCGATCTGGAAGTGCGGCCCGCCGTGCTGACGGCCTTGCTGAGCAAACTGAAAGAGGCGCGCGTTGATCTGGTCTACGGATACCAGGAGGCCCGTAAGGGCGGGTGGTTCGAGAGAATCAGCGGATCGTTCTTTTACAAGGGCATCAATGCCTTGAGTGACGTACGGATACCCGAAAACGTGCTCACCGAACGCCTCATGACGCGGCGTTACCTGGACGCGCTCTTGCAGTTGGGTGACTTCAACCTGTTCATGGCCGGCATGATGAGTTGGGTCGGATTCGCGCAGATCGGCATACCGCTGGCCAAGGCCCAACGGCAGGGGAAGAGCAGCTACACGCTGGGTCGGCGGATTCAACTGATGGTCAATGCCGTGAGTTCCTTTTCTTCCAAGCCTTTGACCTGGCTCTTTAACATGGGCGTGATGATCACGCTCCTAAGTTTTGCCTATGTGGCTTACCTCATCTTTCGCAAGCTTGCCTTCGGTGACGCCCTGCTGGGCTTCACTTCGATGATGGCGCTCATCTCGATCACTCTGGGCATCACCACCACAGCGCTCGGACTGGTCGGCATCTACCTCGGCAAGGTTTTCAATCAAGTCCAGAATCGCCCAACTTACATAGTCCGTGACGTGTACCGTTGATCTAGGCGAAGGGCTGCATTGACATGGAACAGGAGGGTGAATTGACGACGACCGCGGACAAGCTGGACGCCATGGCGCACTCGTATGACGACGTGCATGTGCTCGACAACAGACTGATGCATGAGTGGTACCCGCAACGCGTGATCGAATTTGCGCGAGGCGAGTCACTGCTGGAACTGGGGCTTGGTCATGGCCATTCAACGTCCATTTTCTCGAAGCACTTCAAGCGCTACCAGGTGGTCGAAGGGTCGGCGGAGATGATCCGGCGGTTTCAGGACAAATTCAATCTACCCAATGTCGACATTCGGCAAGGCTTCTTCGAAACTTTCGAGACCGATGAACGGTTCGACCACCTCGGCATGGGTTTCATCCTCGAACATGTCGACGACCCTGCGCTCATCCTGAAGCGGTATCTGCGTTTCTTGAATCCGGGCGGCACGCTATTTGCGGCCGTGCCCAATTGCGAGTCGCTGCACAGGCGGATTGGGCATGCGGCTGGCATGCTGCCCGACATGACAGTCTTGTCTGATGGCGACCGCCAGTTCGGGCATCAGCGCTATTTCAGCCTGAAGACCTTCGTCGATCTGCTGCAGGACTGCGGCTACGAGGTCCTGAAGGCAGAAGGCATCTTTCTCAAGCCCGTGACCACTGGGCAACTGCTTTCTCTGAACCTGAGTCCGGAACTGCTTCAGGGGCTGATGAAGGTGGGGCAGCAATACCCAGAACTCAGCAATTCGATCCTCTTGCATGCGCGACCACGCTTCAGCTGAACCACCGGGTTTCGGGCTTACCTTCGACCATCTTGGCCTGGCCACGCGCAGGGCCGAGGTCACCCTCGCATTCCTGCGAGGCATGGGCTACTCCACACCTCCGACGGTGCATGACCCGGTGCAGGGCGTCAATTTAGTCCTGTGCGCCCACCCGGCCATGCCGGCAGTCGAAGTGGTGTACTCCGATGGAGCTTCGGGCCCTATCGATGCCATCCTTGCCCTGCAGCCGCAGGCGATCTACCACCAGTGCTATCGCAGTGCCGACCTGCCTTCCACCCTGGCCGCGATGAAGGCTGCCGGGCATCGTGTCATCACCATCTCGACCCCCAAGCCCGCAGTGCTGTTCAGCGGCCGGCTGGTCAGCTTCTATATGGTGCGTGACTTCGGCCTGATCGAGATACTCGAGGACTCACATGAGTGACCCCAGCTTCGCCGGCGGCTTCGGCGCCGTGCTGGCCGCTGTCGCCGAGCAGGCGCCCCAGGCCGCAGCCTTCAAGGACGTGGTGAAGGTGCTGGTGCTGCGCCAGATCACCGTCGAAGGCCTGGACACTCTGCTCAAGCACCACCTGTTCGCCAAGGGCATACGTGCCGAGGTCGAGTTCGGCGGCTACGGATCGATGGCGCAGGACGTGCTGGCCAGCGACGGCCCGGTGGCGCGCATGGACCCCGACATCATCGTGCTGGCGCTCGCGCTCGATGACCTCGATGCCAACCACGGCGTCCCGGGCTGGCGCTGCGACGATGCGCGTGCCGAGGTGGACGCACTGCTGGGTCTGCTGCTGGCCAAGACCCGCGCCGTCATCGCCGTGCATAACTTCCTGCCGCCGCTGCTGCCCGACGGTGGCCTGGTGCTCGACCGCCAGGGCCACGACCTCACGACGCAGGTGCAGGCGCTGAACCTGCACATCGCCACCACCGTGCGCCAGCGCGCGCCGCGCCTGGTGCTGGTGGACTGGGACCGCAGCCTGCGCCAGCTGGGCGCAGCTGCGGCGCTGGACGAGCGCGGGCGCTACATGTGGCGTGCGCCGTTCCGCCACCCCTTCCTGAACGCCTGGGCGCAGCAACTGTCGCGCATCGCCTCGGCCATGAAGGGGCGGGCCAAGAAGGTGGTGGTGCTCGATTGCGACAACACGCTGTGGGGCGGCGTGGTGGGCGAAGACGGGCTGAAGGGCATCAAGCTCGACCGCGAGCAGTACCCCGGCCGCGTCTTCTTCGACTTCCACGCCACAATCCTGCATCTGGCCGAGCGCGGCGTGCTCGTCACGCTGTGCAGCAAGAACAACGAAGCTGATGTCTTCGAGGTGCTGGACAAGCACCCAGCCTGCCGCATCAAGCGCGCGCACCTTTCCGGCTGGCGCGTGAACTGGTCTGACAAGGCCAGCAACATCGCCGCGCTGGCCGAGGAACTCAACCTCGGGTTGGACGCCTTCGTCTTCGTCGACGACAACCCGATGGAGTGTGAACTGGTGCGTCAGATACTGCCGCAGGTGACGGTGCTGCAGGTGCCCAGGAGACTGCATGAATTGCCGCCGCTGCTGCTGCAGGACGGCTTGTTCGACACCCTGCAGATCACCGACGAGGACCGAAACCGCGCGCAGCTGTACCAGGGCGAAAGCCAGCGCAAGAACGCGCGCGGCGCCTTCGGCGACATCGACGAGTACCTGCAATCGCTGCAGACGGTGGCGACCATCCATCCCGCGCGTGCGGCCGAGATTCCGCGCATTGCGCAGCTGACTCAGAAGACCAACCAGTTCAACCTGACCACGCGGCGCTATGCCGAAGCCGAAGTGCAGGCGCTGGCAGACGACCCCGACGCCGCGGTGTACGCGCTGTCGGCCGGCGACCGCTTCGGCACGCTGGGCCTGGTGGGTGTGCTGATCGCGCGCCGCGCTGGCACTGTGGCGCGGATAGACAACTTCCTGATGAGCTGTCGCGCACTCGGCCGCCGCCTGGAGCAGGCGATGGTCGAGCACTGTCTGCAAGACCTGGGTGAGCGTTGGTCCGTCAACAGCGTCGAGGCCGAGTTCATCAGCACGGCCAAGAACGCGCAGGTAGCCGACTTCTGGCCGCGCATGGGCTTTGCACCGGCCGGCAGCGCACCAGGGAAGGCGAGCTTCGTGCGCACTGCCCAGGCCGCTGCGGCGCCCGCCCCCACATTCGTCACCATCCAGGCAGACTGAGCCATGTCCGAAACGCCCCTTGAAACCCGCTTCTTCGCGCTGCTGTCGTCCATGCTGGCGGTGCCGCGCGAACAGCTCAGCCGCGACAGTTCACGCGAGTCCGTGTCGCAGTGGGACTCACTCAAGCACATGCACCTGATGCTGGCGCTGGAAGACGCCTTCGGCATCGAGTTTGACGATGACGAGATCGCCAACCTTGCCAGCGCCGGCGCCCTGCTGGACGCCCTGGCCGCCAAGGGCCAGGCGTGACCGCTGAAATGCAGCGGCCGGTGGTCATCCTGGGCAAGGGTGAGCTGGCCCAGCTGGCGCACTACTACTTCACGCACGACAGCGCGCGCCGAGTCGCCGGCTTCACGGTCGACGCAAAGTACATCGACGGTGCGCGGTACATGGACCTGCCGCTGGTGCCTTACGAGGCACTAGCGCAGCATTTCCCGCCAGCCGAATTCGACCTCTTCGTGGCCATCGGCTACACCAATCTCAACGCCGTGCGGGCGCAGCGCTGCCAGCAGGCGCGCGAACAGGGTTACGGCCTAGCCACTTATGTCAGCAGCCACGCGTCCGTGTGGCCGGGGCTGCAGATCGGCGGCAACAGCCTGATCATGGAGGGCAACTTCATCCAGCCCTTCGCCACACTGGGCGAGGGCGTGATCATGTTCTGCGGCAGCGTGGTCAGCCATCACTGCAACATAGGCGACCACTGCTTCATCGGCTCGGGCGCCATCATCTGCGGCGGCGTGCGTATAGGCGAGCGCAGCTTCATAGGCGCCAACGCCACCGTGCGCGAGCACCTGCAGGTGGGGCGCGACTGCATCGTCGGCGCAGGGGTCATGGTCCTGAAAGACACCGCCGACGGTAGCGGCTACCTCAGCGTGGGCACGCCCGATTCGGGCATCCCCAGCCGCCGCCTGCGTTCGCTGCTGTAGCTCTGGAGCCCGCACCCATGTCAGGCCAGCGAGTCGCCGTGCTGCAGTCGAACTACATCCCGTGGAAGGGCTACTTCGACATCATCCACGACGTCGACTTGTTCATCTTCTACGACGACCTGCAGTTCACCAAGAACGACTGGCGCAACCGCAACCGCATCAAGGCGGCGCAGGGGCCGGAGTGGATCACCATCCCGGTCGGCCAGGATATGAACCGGCTGATCTGCGAGGTCGAGCTGAAAGACGCCACCTGGCAGGGCAAGCACTGGCGCACCTTGCAGCAAAACTACGGCCGCTGCCCGCACTTCGGCCTGTACAAGCCATACTTCGAAGACGTGTACCTCGGTCGCCGCTGGACGAACTTGTCCGCGTTGAACCAGAGCCTCATCCAGCACATCGCACGCGAATTCCTGGGCCTGCCGACGGCGTTTGCCGACTCGCGCAGCTGGCAGCTGTCGGGGCAGAAGCTCGACCGCCTCCTCGACCTGGTTGTGCAGAGCGGTGCCACAAGCTACCTGTCTGGCCCTGCCGCGCGCGACTACATCGAACCCGAGCGCTTTGCCGCCGCGGGGGTGGAACTGCGCTGGAAGGACTACGCCGGCTACCCCGAGTACACCCAGCGCTTCCCACCCTTCGAACACGGCGTAAGTATTCTCGACTTGCTGTTCAACATGGGTCCGCAGGCGCCCGAGTGCATCTGGGGCTGGCGCAAGCAAAAACAGCCTGCTTCGGCGCCTTGAATCGCGTGTTCTAGGGGGTGGCGGGCGCGACCGGGCGTGACCGATGCCCTTGTCACGGCCCGTGCTGCCACGACAATCGTGCTTCCCATTTCCGCCGCACGTCCGCCGTTTGCACGCCGCATGAATAACCGCTTCGACCTGCTGGGCCACCTGCTCATCGCCCTGACGCTGTTCTTCACGGTCTACGGCCAACTGGTTCTGAAGTGGCAGATGGGTCAGGCAGGGCCCATGCCCGCCGGTGGCTTGCCCAAGCTGGGCTTCCTGCTGCAGCAGTTCCTGAACCCCTGGATCATGAGCGGTTTCGTGTCGGCCTTTGCGGCGTCACTGGCCTGGATGGGCGCGATGACGCGCTTCGACCTGAACTACGCCTACCCCTTCATGAGCCTGGCCTTCGTGATCGTCATGCTGCTAGGCGTGGCCTTCCTGGGCGAGACGCTCAACCTCGCCAAGGTGCTGGGTACGCTGCTCATCATCGCTGGCCTGGTGGTCATCGCCCGCGCTTGACAACAACATCTTCGCTGGAGCACTCGATGGACTGGATCCCATTCAACAAGCCCTTCATGACCGGCAAGGAACTGTGGAACATCTCCCAGGCTCACGCCAAGGGCCACCTGGCCGGCGACGGCAGCTACACCAAGCTGTGCAACCAATGGATAGAGCAGCGCACCGGCACCACCAAGGCGCTGCTGACGCATTCATGCACGGCCGGCCTGGAGATGGCCGCTCTGCTGGCCGAAGTAGGCCCGGGCGACGAGATCATCATGCCGTCCTACACCTTCGTGTCCACCGCCAACGCCTTCGTGTTGCGCGGCGCGGTGCCGGTGTTCGTGGACGTGCGGCCCGATACCCTGAACCTGGACGAAAGGCGCATCGAGGAAGCCATCACCGACAAGACGCGCGCCATCGTGCCCGTGCATTACGCCGGCGTGGGCTGCGAGATGGACGCCATCATGGCTATCGCTGCGCGCCACAAGCTGCTGGTGATTGAGGACGCGGCGCAGGCCGTCATGTCCAGCTACAAGGGCCGGCCGTTGGGCGCGATAGGCGACATGGGCGCCATCTCTTTCCATGAAACAAAGAACGTTATCTCGGGCGAGGGTGGGGCGCTGATGGTCAACAACGGGCGCTTCCTGGAGCGCGCAGAGATCATCCGCGAGAAAGGTACGAACCGCACTCAGTTCTTCCGCGGTCAGGTCGACAAGTACACCTGGGTCGACGTGGGTTCGTCCTACCTGCCCGGCGAGATCATTGCCGCCTTCCTGTGGGCGCAGTTCGAGGAAGCCGACGCGCTGACCCGCCGCCGTCTGGCGATGTGGGACACCTACCACCAGTGGTTCGCGGAGGCCGAGAAGGCCGGCAAGCTGCGCCGCCCCGTGGTACCGGCGCACTGCACGCACAACGCCCACATGTACTACATCCTGCTGCCCGACCTGGCGCGCCGCACCTCCGTGATCGAGAAGCTCAAGGCGGCGGCCATCCAGAGCGTTTTCCACTACATCCCGCTGCACAGCGCACCGGCGGGCCGCAAGTTCGCACGCGCCCATGGCGAGATGATGGTGACCGACGACATCGCCGACCGCCTGCTGCGTCTGCCCATGTACGCAGGCCTGGAAGCCAGGCAGATCGAAGTCATTCGAGCTGTGCTGTCGGTGCTGTGACATTGCGCTTATGGCAGGCGCTCACTGCAGGCAGCCTTGGATGCTTCCCTGCGACCGCTGCTTGCCGTGCGCCCTTGGGCGCTTGCGTGAGCAGTGCGCAGGCCTGCCGGCGCTCGGCCTCGACAGTGCGACCCCTTCCCCGTGCCTGTGGGGATTGCAGACCCATCACATGAACACCACCCCATGAAACTCCCGTCGCAAGAACTGACGCCCCCCAGGGCAGTTGGCGCGCTCGGTTCAGTGATGCTTCTGGTGCTGCTAGTGGCCGCGGCGGCGCGCTGGCTGGCCTATACAGGCTACTTCGGTTCTGACGAAGTGACTTACACCGGGAGCGCGTTCAAGATGCTTGACGGCGACTGGTCGGTGGACACCTATGTCGGCGCCAACCGTCTGGGCGTCAACCTGCCAGTGGCGGCATTCGGATGGCTGCTGGGAAAGACCGAACTGGCGGCGGCGCTCTTTTCGCTGTTGTGCTCGCTGGGCGAGGTGGCGCTTGTCACATGGGCGGCTTGGCGCATGTTCGGCGCCCGCGCGGCACTGATGGCCGGGCTGCTGATGGCCAGCTTGCCCACCCACGTGCACTTCGCCGGCCGCCTGATGGCCGATTCGCCCTTGTGCCTAAGCATCTCGGCTTCCTTTGTGTTGTTCTACCTCGGCGAGGCAAGGCGCTGGCCCCTGGGCTTCTTCCTGGCTGGGGTTTGCGCCGGCTTGAGCTTCTGGGTCAAGCCGGCGGTTCTGTTCGTGTTCGGCGTGCTCGCTTTCTACCCTTTGGTGGTACGCCGCTTCAACGCGCAATGGCTTTGGATGGTTGCAGGCTTGGCGGTGGCCTTGCTCGCCAACGGCCTCTTGTTCAAGGCGCTGACGGGCAACTTCTGGTTCATCTTTGACGCCATGCGCGAGCGGCGCGAAAGCGGCTACCTGGAAGCCGGCACGGCGACCGGAGAGATTGCCAGCGACCTCGACTTCTACCTGCGTTATCTCTTCGGCAAGGTCTACCACAGCGGCCTGCTGGGCTATCTGGCACTGCTGGCCATGGTACTGGCCTGGCGTGCCGCACCGCAGTTCGGCAGCGAGCCGCTCGGCGCCAGGCGCTTCGTGATCTTCTGGGCACTGGGGCTGATGCTCATCCTATCGGTGCTGCCGGTGGGCTTCAAGCCGCTGGTGTTCGTGCCCAAGCAGACCAACTACATGCTGATCTTCATGGCGCCGCTGGCGCTGCTGGGCGGCGACGCGCTGGCGCGCTTGCCCAAGCGCGTGGCCGGGGCGCTGTTGGCGGCGGCCGTGGCGGTGGGCCTGCTGTTTGCGCTGCTGCTGCAGGGTTCGGTGGCCGTGTTCACCGCCAACAGCCGCGCCACGCTGGACTACGTGCAGGCACATCCGAGTACGCGCTTCTACGTCATGGGCAACGCGCTGCGTGCGGCGCAGTTCGACCAGCTGGTCGGAGCCCGCGACCTCACGTCGCGCGTGTTGCCGATCAAGGACTGGACACAGGCGCACGCCGGCCCGCGCCTGGCGGTGATCGACGAGGAAAGCTACAGCTGGGACTCGGCGCGCCCCTTTGCGCGGCCCGGCGACGTGCCTGCCTGCTGGACGGCCGTCGAGACCTTCCGCGGCCAAGCTCGCGGCTGGGGCGCAGCGTTGCTGCGTGGGGCGGCCCAGCTGCCCGGCATCCAGGGTTCGAGCATCGGCGCGAGCCTTGTCGCCATGGCCACGCCGCGGCCGGCACATGTGTACCGCGTGCCTGTGGTCGCGTGCTGAGTCCGACCATGGCGCTCACGCCAGAGGCGCGCACCGCGCTGCCACCCCTAGTGCTGCACGTGCTGTACCGATTCGACACGGGCGGTCTCGAGAATGGCGTCGTGAACCTGATCAACCGCATGCCGCCGCAGCGCTTCCGGCACGCCGTGCTGGCCATCGACCGCGTCGAGCCCGCCTTCGCGGCGCGCCTGCAGCGCGACGACGTGGCATTGCACGCCCTGCACAAGCTACCCGGCCACGCGTTCAAGCTGTACCCGCGCATCTGGCTGCTGATGCGCACGCTGGCACCCGCCGTCGTACACAGCCGCAACCTGGCGGCGCTGGAGACCCAGGTGCCCGCGTGGGCGGCGGGCGTGCCCGTGCGCATCCACGGTGAACACGGTCGCGACGTGGAAGACCTGGACGGCAACGACCGTCGCCTGCAGCGCGTGCGCCGCGTGTACGCGGCGTTCGTGCACCGCCACGTCACGGTCTCGCAAGACCTGCAGCGGTACCTGGTGGACCGCGTCGGCATCGCGCCTGGCCGGGTGCAGCAGATCTGCAATGGCGTCGACACGCAGCGCTTCCGCCCGCCGGCGGCCGAGCTGGAGCCCATCCCCGGCTGCCCGTTCTCGCCGCAGCAGCACTGGCTGGTCGGCACGGTCGGGCGCATGCAGACCGTGAAGAACCAGACCCTGCTGGTGCAGGCGTTCCTGCGCGCGCTGCAGTTGCAGCCGGCGCTGCGCCAGCGGGCGCGCTTGCTCCTGGTGGGCGACGGCCCGCTGCGCGCGCAGGCGCAGGTGCTGCTGCAGGAAGGCGGCGCCGCCGATCTGGCTTGGCTGCCTGGCGAGCGCCGCGACGTGCCCGAGCTGCTGCGCGGCCTGCACGCCTATGTGCTGCCGTCGCTGGCCGAGGGCATCTCCAACACCATCCTGGAGGCCATGGCCAGCGGCCTGCCGGTGCTGGCCACCGCAGTGGGCGGCAATGTCGAACTGGTGGAGCCGGGCGTCACTGGCGCGCTCGTGCCGTCGGGCGACGTCGAAGCGATGGCGCAGGCGCTGGTGCAGCTGCACGACGACCCGGCACGCACGCAGGCCATGCGGCAGCAGGCGCGTGCGCAGGCCGAGCAGCGCTACAGCCTGGACGCGATGGTGGCCGCCTACGGCGACCTGTACGACCGCCAGCTCGGGCGGCTGCCCGCGCGGCCATGAAGCACCGCTGCGGCGCACCGCGACCCTGAGCGTGGCAGATGTCATGCCCCCCACGCTTTGCTGCCGCGCGTGTCACGCCTTGCAACACGGCTCGCTTAACATGCCCGGCGGTTTTGCCATGCGCCGTCATGGGGTGCCGAAGGCCCGCCGCTGCTGGCCGCGCGCCCTGGCGCGTGCCGGCACCGACCGGCCGCGCAAGGCCCTGAGCAGCCCACTGAAACCCCGGAACGACCACCACCATGTGCGGCATCACAGGCGTTTTCGACACGCGTCACGACCGCCCGGTCGACCGCACCGCACTGGCGCGCATGAACGACGCGCAGCACCACCGCGGCCCCGATGAAGGCAGCCTGCATCTCGAGCCCGGCGTAGGCCTGGGGCACCGGCGGCTGTCCATCATTGACGTCGCCACCGGCCAGCAGCCGCTGTTCAACGAGGACGGCACGGTGGCCATCGTCTTCAACGGCGAGATCTACAACTACCAGGAGCTGATGCCCGAGCTGCAGGCCCTGGGGCACGTGTTCCACACCAAGAGCGACACCGAGGTCATCGTGCACGCCTGGGAGGCCTGGGGCGAGGCCTGCGTACACCGCCTGCGCGGCATGTTCGCCTTCGTGCTCTGGGACCGCAACCGCAAGACGCTGTTCATGGCGCGCGACCGCCTGGGCGTCAAGCCGCTGCACTACGCGCTGCTCGACGACGGCATGCTGCTGTTCGGCTCGGAGCTGAAGTCGCTGCTGGCCTACCGCGGTGCGCAGGGCGGGCTGCAGCGCGATGTGGACCCGCTGGCGATCGAGGAGTACTTCGCGCTCGGCTACGTGGCCGAGCCGCGCACCATCTTCCGCCAGGCGCGCAAGCTCGAGCCCGGCCACACGCTGCTGTGGCGCCGGGGCGACCCGACGCCGCAGTCGCGCCCGTACTGGGACGTGCGCTTCACGCTCGACAACCCCATCGGCGCCGAAGACGCCTGCGCCGAACTGCGCGAGCGCCTGCGCGAATCGGTGCGGTTGCGCATGATCTCGGAGGTGCCGCTGGGCGCCTTCCTGTCGGGCGGTGTCGACAGCAGCGCCGTCGTCGCGGTGATGGCCGGGCTGTCCGACCAGCCCGTGCGCACCTGCTCGATCGGCTTCGACGACCCCAAGTTCAACGAGTCGGCGTTCGCGCAGACGGTGGCCGACCGCTACCGCACCGACCACCACCTCGACATCGTCGGCAGCGACGACTTCGACCTCATCGACACGCTGGCGCACCTGTACGACGAGCCGTACGCCGACAGCTCGGCGATACCGACCTACCGCGTCAGCGAACTCGCCCGCAAGCGCGTCACGGTGGCGCTGTCGGGCGACGGCGGCGACGAAAGCTTCGGCGGCTACCGCCGCTACCGCATGCACCTGATGGAAGAGCGCCTGCGCAGCGCGCTGCCGGCGGGGCTTCGGCGGCCGTTGTTCGGCATGCTCGGCCGCGTCTACCCGAAGGCCGACTGGGCGCCGCGCATGTTCCGCGCCAAGACCACCTTCGAAGGCATGGCACGCAGCTCGGTCGAGGCCTACTTCCATTCGATGTCCATCCTGCGCGGCCCGATGCGCGCGCAGCTGTTCAGCGACAGCCTGAAGCGCAGCCTGGGCGGCTACGACGCGCGTGCCGTGTTCGACCGCCACGCAGCCCACGCCGGCACCGACGACCCGCTGGCGCTGATCCAGTACCTCGACCTGAAGACCTACCTGGTCGGCGACATCAACACCAAGGTCGACCGCGCCAGCATGGCGCATTCGCTGGAAGTGCGCGAGCCGCTGATGGACCACCCGCTCGTCGAGTGGCTGGCGACGCTGCCCTCGTCGCTGAAGGTGCGCGGCCAGGAAGGCAAGTTCCTGCTGAAGAAGGCGATGGAGCCGGCGCTGCCGCACGACATCCTGTACCGGCCGAAGATGGGCTTCGCGGTGCCGCTGGCGCGCTGGTTCCGCGGCCCGCTGCGCCAGCGCGTGCGCGACGCCGTGCTGGGCGAGCGGCTGCTGTCCACCGGCTGGTTCAACGCCGACTACCTCACGCACCTGGTCGACGCCCATCAGTCCGGCGCGCGCGACTACAGCGCGCCGCTGTGGACGCTGCTGATGTTCGAGGCCTTCCTGCGCAACAGCATCGACGGCAGCGGCCCCGACCGCGGTGCCCGCGTGCCCACCACTGCCGAGGCCCTGGCCTGATGCGTGTCCTGCACGTCCTCGATCACTCGATCCCGCTGCACAGCGGCTACACCTTCCGCACCCTGGCCATCCTGCGCGAACAGCACCGGCTCGGCTGGGCAACCCTGCAGCTCACCACGCCCAAGCAGGGCGCGGGCAGCGCGCGCGAAGACAGCGTTGACGGGCTGCGCCTGCTGCGCACGCCCAGCACCGGCAGCGAAGGCCTGTTCGGCCAGATGCGGCTCACGGCCGCCCGCATCGCCGAGGTGGTGCGGGCCGAGCAGCCCGACCTGATCCACGCGCATTCGCCCGTGCTCAACGTGCTGCCGGCGCTGTGGGTGCGGCGCACGCTGCGGCTGCCGGTGGTCTACGAGATGCGGGCTTCGTGGGAAGACGCCGCCGTCGACCACGGCACCACCACCGAAGGCAGCCTGCGCTACCGCGTCTCGCGGGCGCTGGAAAGCTTCGGCCTGCACCGCGCCGACCAGGTCACGACCATCTGCGAAGGCCTGCGCGGCGACATCGCCGCGCGTGGCGTCGCGGCCGACAAGGTCACGGTGATCCCGAACGCGGTCGACGTCGAGAACTTCCAGTTCGGCCGCAGCGCCGACCCCGCGCTGCAGCAGCAGCTGGGCCTGCAAGGCGCCACCGTGCTGGGCTTCGCCGGTTCGTTCTACGCCTACGAAGGCCTGCACCTGCTGGTGGAGGCGGCGGCGCTGATGCGGCCGCGCCACCCGCAGCTGCGCCTGCTGCTGGTGGGCGGCGGGCCGCAGGAAGCGGCGCTGAAGGCGCAGGTGGCCGCCGCCGGGCTGCAGGACATGGTGGTCTTCACCGGCCGCGTGCCGCACGACCAGGTGCAGCGCTACTACGAGCTGATCGACGTGCTGGCCTACCCGCGGCTGCCGATCCGCCTGACCGAACTCGTGACGCCGCTGAAGCCGCTGGAAGCCATGGCCCAGGGCCGCATCTTCGTCGCCAGCGACGTCGGCGGCCACCGCGAGCTGGTGCGCCACGGCGACACCGGCTACCTGTGCCCGGCCGGCAGCGCGCCGGCGCTGGCCCAGGGCATCGAGACCGCGCTGGCCCAGCGCGCCGAGTGGCCGGCGTTGCGCGCGCGTGCGCGGCGCTTCGTCGAGCAGGAACGCACCTGGCGCAACAGCGTCGCGCGCTACGCCGAGGTCTACCGCCGCGCGCTGCAGCAGCGCGGCCGCGCCGTGCCGGCGCTGGGAGCCTGAGGCCATGTGCGGCATCCACGGCCTGATCCATCTCGACGGCGCGCCCGTGCTGCCGCAGCAGCTGTCGGCGATGGGCGACGTCACCACGCACCGCGGCCCCGACGACGAGGGCATGCACATCGACGGCAACGTCGGCATCGCGATGCGGCGCCTGTCCATCATCGACCTGGCCGGCGGCCACCAGCCGCTGAGCAACGCCGACGGCACGCTCTGGCTGGTGTGCAACGGCGAGATCTACAACTACCGCGAACTGCGCGCCGAACTGCAGGCCCAGGGGCTGCGCTTCAAGACCGGCTCCGACAGCGAGGTGCTGCTGGCCGGCTACGAAGCCGAGGGCGATGCCTTCATCCCGCGCCTGAACGGCATGTTCGACTTCGCGCTCTGGGACGGCCGCCGCCGACGGCTGCTGGTCGGGCGCGACCGCATCGGCGTCAAGCCGCTGTACGTGGCGCAGGACGGCCGCCGCCTGGCCTTCGCGACCGAGGCCAAGGCGCTGCTGCAGCTGCCCGGCATGGCCACGGCGCTGAACACCGAGGTGCTGGGCGACTACCTGCACCTGGGCTACGTGCCGGCGCCGCACAGCATCTTCCGCGGCATCCGCAAGCTGCCGCCGGCCACGCTGCTGGCGGTGGAAGGCGGGCAGGTGCGCGAATGGCGCTGGTGGCAGCTGCCGGCCGCCACCGTCGAAGGCGTGAGCGACGCCGAGTGGATCCAGCGCGTGGGCAGCGGCATCGACCGCGCCGTGCACATGCAGATGGTCAGCGACGTGCCGATCGGCGCCTTCCTCTCCGGCGGCGTCGACTCCAGCGCCGTGGTCGCGGCGATGGCGCGCCATTCCTCGGGCCCGATCAAGACCTACGCCATCGGCTTCGAAGGCGGCGCGGCCGAGCAGCTCTACAACGAGCTGCCCTACGCGCGGCAGGTGGCGCAGCTGTTCGGCACCGAACACCACGAGATCGTCGTCAAGCCCGACGTCGTCGGCCTGCTGCCCAAGCTGATGTGGCACATGGACGAGCCCATCGCCGACTCGGCCTTCATCACCACCTACCTGGTGTCGGAGTTCGCGCGCCGCGACGTCAAGGTCATCCTCTCGGGCGTGGGCGGCGACGAGCTCTTCGCCGGCTACCGGCGCTACCTGGGCGGCCACTACGCGCGGCGCTTCGCGGCGCTGCCCGGCTGGGCGCGCCGCGCGGCCTCGCTCGCCGCGGCCCGGCTGCCCGCCGACCGCCACAACAAGTGGCTGAACGTGGCGCGGCTGGCCAAGGGCTTCATCGCCAGCGCCGAGATGGGCGCCGACGAGCGCTACCGCAGCTACCTGCAGGTGCTGTCGCGCGAGACGGTGGCGTCGCTGCTGCTGGCCGCGCCGCGGCCGGGCGCCGACGCGCTGGCGGCGGCGTTCGCCGGCGCACGCTCGAGCGACGAACTGAACCGGCTGTTCGCGGTCGATGCCGAGACCCAGCTGCCCGACGACCTGCTGCTGCTGACCGACAAGATGAGCATGGCGGTGTCGCTCGAATGCCGCGTGCCGCTGCTCGACCACGAGCTGGTCGAGCTGGCCGCCGGCATCCCGGCCGCGGCCAAGATCCGCGGCGGCGTGCTCAAGCACCTGATGAAGCAGGCGCTGGCGCCGCAGCTGCCGGCCAGCATCCTGCATCGCAAGAAGCGCGGCTTCGGCACGCCGATGGGCGCCTGGCTCAAGCGCGAGCTGGCGCCGGTGTTGCGCGAGCTGCTGTCGCCGGCCGTCGTGCGCCGGCGCGGCCTGTTCGACGCCGAAGTCGTGGCCGGCCTCGTTGCCGACCACGAGAACAACCGCGCCGACGGCACCGACGCGCTGCTGGCGCTGCTGAACCTGGAAGTCTGGTCGCGCGTGTTCCTGGACGGCCGCGCCCATGCCGACGTCGCCGACGAACTGCACCGCCTGGCCGGCGCGCCTGCGCGATGACACGATGAACATCCTCTACCTCTGCCACCGCTTCCCGTTCCCGCCCAAGCGCGGCGGCAAGATCCGGCCCTTCAACATGATCCGGCACCTGCAGGCCGCGGGGCACAGCGTCACCGTGTGCTCGCTGGTGCGGTCCGAGGCCGAGGCCGAGGAGGGCCGCGGCATCGCCGGGCACTGCAGCGCCTTCCACATGGGCCGCGTGCACGAGCCGCTGCAGTTCGCGCGCATGATCGTGCGGCTGCCGGTGCCCACGCCGTCGTCGATGGGCTACTTCTATTCGGGCGAACTGGCCGCGCAGGTGCGCCAGCTGCTGGCGTCGCAGCGCTGGGACCTGATCTTCGTGCACTGCTCTTCGGTGGCGCAGTACGTCGAGCACGTGACCGACGTGCCCAAGATCCTGGATTTCGGCGACATGGACTCGCAGAAGTGGCTGGAGTACGCGCACTACAAGCCGTTCCCGCTGTCGCTGGGCTACACGCTGGAAGGGCAGAAGATGCTGCGCGCCGAAAAGCGCCTGGCGCGCCGCTTCGACCTGTGCACCGCCACCACGCGCGCCGAGTGGCAGACGCTGGAAGACTACGGCACGGGTGCCGCCACCGACTGGTTCCCGAACGGCGTGGACGCCGGTTTCTTCTGCCCCACCGACTGCACGTACGACGCCGACACCGTCAGCTTCATCGGCCGCATGGACTACTACCCGAACCAGGAGTGCATGCAGCGCTTCTGCGACGAGGTGTGGCCGCTGCTGCTGGCGCGGCGGCCGCAGATGAAGCTGCTGATCGTCGGCGCCGACCCCTCGCCCGCGATGCGCGCGCTGGGCCAGCGCCCCGGCGTCACCGTCACCGGCTCGGTGCCCGATGTGCGGCCCTACATCCGCGGCTCGGCCGTGATGGTGGCGCCGCTGGCCATTGCACGCGGCACGCAGAACAAGATCCTCGAAGCCATGGCCATGGGCGTGCCCGTGGTCACCAGCAGCGCCGCTGCCGGCGGCGTCGACGCCGTGGCCGGGCAGCACCTGCTGGTGGCCGACGCCGCGGCCGACATCGCCGCCGCGGTGCTGCGCGTGGTCGAGGACCCGGCCGAACGCGCCCGCCTGGCCACGGCCGGCCGCGAGCGCATGCTCAGCCACCACGCCTGGCCGCGCTCGATGCAGCGGCTGGACGGCATCATCGAAGCCTGCGTGCAGCGCTTCGCCCAGCAGCATTCCCAGACTCTCCGGACACCCGCATGAAGATCAGCATTTTCGGCCTCGGCTACGTCGGCGCGGTGTCGCTGGCCTGCCTGGCACGCGACGGCCACGACGTCATCGGCGTCGACATCGACCGCACCAAACTCGACCTCATCGCTGCCGGCAAGACCCCGGTGGTGGAAGAGGGCATGGTCGAGCTGATGCAGCAGGTCGCCGAAGGCGGCCACGTCACCGTGACCACCGACGTCGCGCAGGCCCTGGCCGGCAGCGAGATCTCGCTGGTGTGCGTGGGCACGCCGTCGGCGGCCAACGGCAGCCAGGACCAGGGCGCCGTGCTGCGCCTGGCGGCGCAGCTGGGCCAGGCGCTGGCGCACAAGAGCACGCCGCACGTGGTGGTGTTCCGTTCCACGCTCGTGCCCGGCACGGTGGAAGACGTGCTGCGGCCGATCGTCGAGCGCGAGTCGGGCAAGAAGGACGGCGTCGACTTTTTCCTGTGCTTCCAGCCCGAGTTCCTGCGCGAAGGCAGCTCGATCCGCGACTACGACAAGCCGCCCTTCACCATCATCGGCAGCAACCACGACGCCGCGGTCGAGCGGCTGCAGGCCCTGTTCGGCCACCTGCCGTGCAAGTTCATCCGCACCTCGGTCCGTGCCGCCGAGATGATGAAGTACACCTGCAACAACTTCCACGCGCTGAAGATCACCTTCGCCAACGAGACCGCACGGCTGTGCGGCGCACTCGGCGTCGATGCCTTCGAGGTGATGGACCTGGTGTGCCAGGACACGCAGCTCAACATCTCGCGCGCCTACCTGAAGCCCGGCTTCGCCTTCGGCGGCAGCTGCCTGCCCAAGGACCTGCGCGCCACCGCCTACCTGGCCAAGCAGCGCGACGTCGAGCTGCCGATGCTGGGCCACGTGCTGGCCTCGAACCAGGCGCACCTGGAGCTGGCGCTGCAGAAGGTGACGGCACTGGGCAAGCGCAAGGTCGGCTTCGTCGGCCTGTCGTTCAAGACCGGCACCGACGACCTGCGCGAGAGCCCGATGGTCTCGCTGGCCGAGCTGCTGATCGGCAAGGGCTACGAGCTGCGCATCTACGACCCCGAGGTGCACCTGGCGCGCCTGCTGGGCGCCAACAAGAGCTTCATCGAGCAGCACCTGCCGCACATCGGCCAGATGCTGGCGCCCGAGCTCGATGCCGTGGTCGCCGGCTCCGACGTGCTCGTGCTCAGCAGCAGCAGCCGGCCGGTGATCGACGCGCTCGCGCGGCTGGCGCGGCCGGAGCAGGTGGTCATCGACCTCGTGAACCTGCCCGCCGACACCGGACTGCGGGCGTCCGTGCAAGGCCTGTGCTGGTGATGCAGCAGCCGGCGGCGCCCTTGCCGCGGCGGTGGTTCAGCCTCCGCCGGCTCGGCCTGGGCCTGCTGCTGGCCTCGGTGCTGCTGGTGCTGCCGCACCTGGGCGGCGGCACCGAGCTCGTGCGCCTGCGCCATGCGCTGGCGCTGGGCCCCGACCTCGACCCCGCGCAGGACTGGACGCCGGCCGCCGTGCCCGCCGACTACCTGCGCGACGACGTCGCGCCCGACCCCGTGTTCACCGCCGCCGTGGCCGGCCTGCAGCTGCAGACGCTGCCCGACGACTGGGCGCGCAGCGTGGCCATCGCGCGCCACCTGCTGTCGGCGCCGCAGCTCAACGGCGGTGCGATCCAGAAGGACCTGCGCAGCACCTACCTGGCCATCGTCGAGCGTGGCGACGGCTACTGCGGCGACTTCATCCGCGCCTTCACCGGCCTGGCCACCGCCGCCGGCATCACCGCGCGGCCCTGGGCGTTCTCGTTCGACGGCTACGGCGGCCACGGCCACATCTGGGTCGAGATCTGGAACCGCCAGGCCGGCCGCTGGCAGCTGCTGGACGTCTTCGACAACTACTACTTCACCGACGGCAGCGGCGAGCCGCTGTCGGCACTGGGGCTGCGCGCGGCGCTGCAGGCGCGCTCGCCCGCACTGCAGCTGCGGCTGCTGCATCCGGGCGCGCGCCCGGGCTACGCCATCGAGGCCAAGGCCTGGGACTACTTCCGCCGCGGCCTGGACCAGTGGTACGTGCCCTGGGGCAACAACGTCTTCGGCTATGACCAGGCCTGGCCGGTGCGTGCGCTGGGGACCGTGTCGCGCGCGGCCGAGGGCATCGGCGCGCTGCTGGCGGGCCAGCAGCCGGCGATCCGCCTGTTGGCGCTGCCCGAGAGCGCGGCGCAGCGTGCCGCGATGCGCTCGCTGCGTGTGCAGCTGCTGCTGGCGCTGGCGCTGGGCACGGCGGGGCTGCTGCTGTGGCTGTTCGGACCGCGCCCGGTGCGTGCGCGGCCGGTGGGCAGCGGTGGCTGGCCGCGCGTGTGCATCGTCGGCCCGCTGCCACCGCCGTCGGGCGGCATGGCCAACCAGTGCGAACAGCTGCAGCGCCTGCTGCGTGAAGAAGGCGTGCACGTCGTCTTCGTGCGCACCAACGCCCCGTACCGGCCGCGCTGGGTGGGCGGCGTGCCGGTGCTGCGTGCGGCTTGTCGGCTGCTGCCCTACCTGTGGTCGCTGTGGCGCGGCATCGGCCGTGCCGAGGTGGTGCACCTGTTCGCCAACTCGGGCTGGGCCTGGCACCTGCTGGCCGCGCCGGCGATCGCCATCGCCGGGCTGCGCGGCGTGCCGGTCATCGTGAACTACCGGGGCGGCCAGGCCGACGAGTTCTTCAGCACCGCGCCGCGCCACGTGCTGTGGCTGCTGCGGCGCGCTGCGCTGCGCGTCACGCCGTCGGCCTTCCTGGTGCGTGTGTTCGCGCGCCACGGGCTGCAGGCCGAGATCATCCCGAACATCATCGACCTGTCGCGCTTCAGCCCCGCGCCGCGGCCTGCGCCCGGTGACGCGCCGCACCTCATCGTCACGCGCAACCTCGAACCCATCTACGACATCCCGACCGCGCTGCAGGCCTTCGCGCTGGTGCGCAGGCAGCGCCCCGGCGCGCGGCTCACGGTGGCCGGCAGCGGCCCCGAGCTGGCGGCGCTGCAGGCGCTGGCGGCGCAGCTGGGCGTGGCCGACGCCGTGCAGTTCAGCGGCCGCATCGACAACGCGCGCATCGGCGCGCTGTATGCCAGCGCCGACCTGATGCTCAACCCCACCACCGCCGACAACATGCCCATCTCCATCCTCGAGGCGCTGGCCTCGGGCGTGCCGGTGGTCAGCACCGATGCCGGCGGCATCCCCGACCTCGTCACGCACGAGCGCACCGCGCTGCTGGTGCCGGTGGGCGACGCCGTCGCACTGGCCGCCGCCGCGCTGCGCGTGCTGGACGACCCCGCGCTGGCGCAGCGCCTGCGCGCAGCCGGCCGCGCCGACGTCGCACGCTACGCTTGGCCGCAGGTGCGCGCGCAGTGGCTGGCGGCCTACCGGCGCGCGGCGCAGGCCGGTGCTGCCGCGGGCGGCGCGGCCCGCATGTCCAGAAACCTCAGGTGAACCCATGACTGCACTGTCGGACCGGCTGCTGGAGAAGTACTACCGTGGGGTGCCGCACCCGTACCGTCTGTTCGAGCAGCGCGTCGAGCAGCACGTGGCTGCCGGCGGCGTGGAGGTGCTGATGGACGCCGGCTGCGGCCGCACGGTGCCGGTGCTGCGCAAGTACCTGGGGCGGGTGCCGCGGCTGATCGGCGTCGAGCTGGTCGATTTCACCGACGTGCCGCCAGGCATCGAGACCTACAACGCCGACCTCGGCCGGCTGCCGCTGGAAGACGCCAGCGTCGACCTCATCATGTCGCGCAGCGTCTTCGAGCACCTCACCGACCCCGACGCCGTGTACCGCGAGTTCTCGCGCGTGCTGCGCCCGGGCGGGCGCGTGGTGTTTCTCATGGCCAACATGTGGGACTACGGAACCCTGGTGGCACGCATGGTTCCCAACCGCTTCCACGCCAAGGTGGTGAAGGCCGTGGAAGGGCGCGAGGAGGAAGACACCTTCCCCACCGCCTACAAGACCAACACCCGCGGCGACGTCGACCGCCTGGCCGCGGCCTCGGGCCTGCGGGTCGAGGGCTTCGACTACCTCAGCCAGTACCCGAACTACCTGATGTTCAACGGCTTCCTGTTCCTGCTGGGCACCGCCTTCGAGAAGCTGATCAGCCGCTTCGAGGCGCTGCGCATCCTGCGTGGCTGGATCATGGTCACGCTGGTCAAGCCGGGCCGCTGACGCCAAGCGCGCACGCACGCACCGATGCTGCACCGATGAGCTACACACGCTTCGCCAGCGGCCTGGTCTTCCCCCTGCACGAGCGGCTGAAGGGGCACGACTCGGTGGCCGTGCGCCAGCGGCTCGAACGCAGCCAGTGGCTGGAGCCGCAGGCCATCGCGGCCGAGCAGGCCGAGCGGCTGCGCGGCTTCCTCGTCGACATCGGCCGGCGCGTGCCGTACTGGCGCGCGTTGTTCCAGGAACGCGGCTTCGACCCGCTGGCGCTGCGCAGCGTGGCCGACCTGCAGGCGCTGCCGCTGCTGGACAAGGCCACGATCCGCCAGCACGCCGAGGCCATGAAGGCCGACGGCCACGGCCCGCTGACGCGCTACAACACCGGCGGCTCGTCGGGCCAGCCGCTGGTCTTCTACATCGGCAAGGCGCGCAAGAGCCACGACGTGGCCGCCAAGTGGCGCGCCACGCGCTGGTGGGACGTGGACATCGGCGACCGCGAGGCCGTGATCTGGGGCTCGCCCATCGAGCACGGCACGCAGGACCGGCTGCGCCAGTGGCGCGACCGCCTGCTGCGCAGCACGCTGCTGCCGGCCTTCGAGATGTCGGAAGACAAGCTCGACGGCTTCGTCGCCTGGCTGCGCCGCGAGCGCCCGGCCATGCTGTTCGGCTACCCGTCGGCGCTGAGCTACATCGCACGCCACGCCGCCAAGCGCGGCGTGCGCCTGGACGACCTGGGCGTGCGCGTGGCCTTCGTCACCTCCGAGCGGCTGTACGACGAGCAGCGCACGCTGATCGAGAAGGCCTTTGCCTGCCGCGTGGCCAACGGCTATGGCGGCCGCGACGCCGGCTTCATCGCCCACGAATGCCCGGCCGGCGGCCTGCACCTCTCGGCCGAGGACATCGTGGTCGAGATCGTCGACGCCGAAGGCCGGCCGCTGCCGGCGGGCCAGGCCGGCGAGATCGTCGTCACGCACCTGGCCACGGCCGAGTTCCCCTTCGTGCGCTACCGCACCGGCGACATCGCCGTGCTCGACGACCGCCGCTGCGCCTGCGGCCGCGGCCTGCCGATGCTGCGCGAGCTGCAGGGCCGCAGCACCGATTTCGTCGTCGCCGCCGACGGCACCGTGATGCACGGCCTGGCGCTCATCTACATCCTGCGCGACCTGCCCGGCATCGAGCGCTTCAAGGTCACGCAGGAAACGCGCACCCACACGCGGGTCGAGCTCGTGCCCGAGGCGGCATTCGACCGCGGCCTGCTGCCGCGCATCGTCAGCGGCTTCCAGCAGCGCCTGGGTGCCGAGGTGCAGGTGACGGTCGACGTGGTGGCGGCCATCGCGCCCGAGCGCTCGGGCAAGTACCGGTACATCGTGAGCCACGCGCTCGCAGGCTGACGCAGGCACGACGGCCATGCCCTTGCGCGACCTCGTCCTGACGGCCCTGGTGAGCCTGCTCATCCTGTCGGTCTTCAAGCACCCGGTCATCGGCGCCTACCTGTGGGCCTGGCTGTCGCTGATGAACCCGCACAAGATGACCTACGGCTTCGCCTTCCGCATGCCGTTCGCGCAGGTGGCGGCGCTGGTCACGCTGCTGGTGTTCCTGGGCACGCGCAAGCGCCAGGCGCTGCCGGGCTCGCCCATCGTCGTGGTGCAGGTGGCGCTGCTGGTGTGGATGACGTTCACCAGCGTGTTCGCCTTCGCGCCGCGCGACGAGGTCATCGACCGCTGGATCTTCGTGTTCAAGATCCACCTGATGCTGTGGGTCACCTGGATGCTGGTGACCGAATCCAAGCAGCTGCGCGTGCTGATCTGGGTGGTGACGCTGTCGATCGCCTTCTTCGGCATCAAGGGCGGCGTCTGGACCGTGATGACCGGCGGCGGCGGGCGGGTGTGGGGCCCGCCCGGCGGCATGCTGGAAGGCAACAACGAGCTCGCGGTGGCGCTGGTGATGCTGCTGCCGATGCTGTACTACCTGCGCCAGACCGAGCCGCGCCCGTGGCTGCGCAAGGTCCTGCTGTTCTTCATGGTGACGACGGCGTTCTCCATCCTCGGCAGCCAGTCGCGCGGCGCGCTGCTGGCGCTGCTGTCGATGACCTTCTTCCTGGGCCTGAAGAGCAAGTACCCGGTGCGCAGCAGCCTGGGCCTGCTGGCGATGGTGGTGGTGGGCATCAGCTTCATGCCCGACAGCTGGACCGAGCGCATGGACACCATCCGCACCTACCAGGCGGACGGTTCGGCGATGTCGCGGCTGTGGACCTGGCAGACCTTGTTCAATGCAGCCGTCGACCGGCCCTTCGTCGGTGCCGGGTTCGTGGCCGACAACCAGATCGTGTTCGGCCGCTACGCGCCGCAGGGCGCCGAGTGGGAGATCTTCCAGGGCCGGGTCTACGTCGCGCACAGCATCTACTTCCAGGTGCTGGGCGAACACGGCTTCGTCGGCCTCGCGCTGTTCCTGGGCCTGGGCGTCGTCACCTGGTTCACGGCGGGCAGCATCGCGCGCCGCGCCACCGGCGATGCCGAGTTCGGCGACTGGATGCCGCTGCTGATGCGCATGGTGCAGGTCAGCCTGATCGGCTACGCGGCGGGCGGCGCCTTCCTGAGCCTGGCCTACCTGGACCTGCCGTACTACATCATCGGCTTCGTCGTCACGTCCGGTGCGCTGCTGCGCCGGCGCACGCAGCAGGCGGCGGCCGCGGCCGCGGTGGCGGCGACGCAGGCGGCGATGCAGGAACGCGCGCAGCGGCTGGCCGCGCGCGCCGCCGCGCAAGCTGGCGCCATGCCCAGGGAAAGCAGCAAATGACACGTTCCCTGCCCTGGCTGGGCACGGCGGCACGCTGGACGATGTCGGCGGCCGACCTGGCCGCGCCCGACCGGCTGCAGGTCCTGATCTTCCACCGCGTGCTGCCGCAGCAAGACCCGATCTTCCCGGGCGAGATGCACGCCGCGCGCTTCGACGCGCTGATGGGCCTGGTGGCGCGCAGCTTCCGCGTCATGACGCTGGGCGACGCGGTGGCCGCGCGCGACGCCGGCCGGCTGCCGCCGCGCGCACTGGCCATCACCTTCGACGACGGCTATGCCGACAACGCCGAGATCGCGCTGCCGCTGCTGCAACGCCACGGTCTGAAGGCCACCTTCTTCGTCGCCACCGGCTTCCTGGACGGCGGGCGCATGTTCAACGACACCGTCATCGAGTGCCTGCGCGCCACGCGTCAGGCGCAGATCGACCTGGGCGCGTGGGGGCTGGGCGTGCGCCCGCTGGGCAGTGCCGACGCGCGCCGGCACGCCATCGAGGCGCTGCTGCCCAAGGTGAAGTACCTGCCGCTGGCCGAGCGCCAGCAGTTCCTGGCGCAGCTGCTGCAGCTGGCCGGGCAGCCGCGCCTGCCCGACGACCTGATGATGCGCTCGGAGCAGGTGGTGCAGCTGCACCGCGCCGGCATGGAGATCGGCGGCCACACCGTGCACCACCCGATCCTGCGTGTGCTGGACGACGCCGAGGCCGAGGCCGAGATCGCGGCCGGCCGCATGTGCCTGCAGACCCTGACCGACGCGCCGGTGGACGTGTTCGCCTACCCCAACGGCCGCCCGATGCAGGACTACGACCTGCGCCACGCCGCCATCGTGCGCAAGCTCGGCTTCCGCTGCGCCGTCAGCACGGCCACCGGCGTCTCGGGCGCGGGCGACGACCGCTACCAGCTGCCGCGCTTCACGCCCTGGGACCGCAGCTCGGCGCGCTGGCTGGGCCGGCTGGCGGCGCAGCGCTGCATGCCGTCGCGGCACGCGTTGGCCACGGCCTGAGCCGCTTGCCGTGACCCCTGGCCTGCGCCGTCAGCGCCGGGGCCAGTGGCCGTTGAAGAGCAGCCGCAGCAGCGGCACGCGGCGCACCAGCAGCACATGCAGCGCCAGCGCGCCGCCGCCAGCCGCCACCACGATCAGCAGGAACTTCAACCACGGGCCCACGGCCAGCGGCGCCAGCAGCAGCCCGAGCGCCACCACCAGCACGTGGTGGAACAGGTAGACCGAGTAGGCCGAGTCGCTCACCATTCGCGTGAAGGCCGACGGCGTGCTGAACCAGCGCCCGAACAGCCCCAGCAGCGCGCCGATGCCGACCCAGGTCGCCAGCAGCGCGCCGGCATGGCGCAGTTCGCCGATCCAGGCGATCGGGTGTTCGGTGTCGAGGTCCAGCCACAGCGCCGCCAGCACCGCAGGCAGGAACAGCCAGCCCGGCACGCCTGCAAAGCGCTCGCGCACCGCGGGTAGCCACTGCATGCACAGGCCGGCCAGGAAGTAGGGCCAGTAGCGCGCCAGCTCGTACAGCGTCGTCACGCCGAGCAAGGACTGGTAGGCCAGGCCCGAGCCCCGCACCAGCCCTTCGATGCCATAGCTGCCCGCCGCACACAGCAGCAGCAGGCTCCAGGCGGCCGCCGGTCGGCGCGCGCGTTGCGCCAGCAGCCAGTGCTGCGCCAGCGGCAGCACCAGTGCCGCCAGCAGCGTGAAGACCAGCAGGTCCACCAGGAACCACAGGTGGTGCAGATGCGGCCCGGCGGCCAGCACCTGGTGCGGCGTCAGGCCGGCGGCACGCCCCACCAGCAGGTCCTGCAGCGTGTTCACCAGCAGCAGCGTCGCCAGCAGCGGCAGCAGCAGCCGGGGCAGGCGCTGGCGCAGCATGGCGCCGTTGCCACGGCGCACGAACATCAGCGCGCAGAAGTAGCCCGAGATCCAGAAGAACGCCGGCATTCGGAACACGTGGATCGCCTGCGCCAGCCAGCTGAAGAAGGGATGCGCCTGCGGGTCGTGCACCAGCCAGGCCGCGCCGGGGCTGTAGATGTTGGCCGTGTGCAGCAGCACGCCCAGGCCCATCAGGACGCCGCGTGCGGCGTCCAGGCTGTGGTCCCGTTCGCCGCCTTGCACGGCTTCAGTCCGGCGTCCGCAGCGCCGGCGGCAGCGCCGCCCGCAGCATGCGCACGAGTTCGGCATAGCCGCGCGGCGACAGGTGCAGGCCGTCGGCGCCCTGCAGTGCCGCGTCGGCGGGCGTCGGCCGCACCGGCACCGGGTTGGGCACGAAGCTGCAACCGGGCCGGGCCGCGCAGGCCGCCGCGATGGCGTCGTTGCTGGCCTGCAGCAGCGCCGGCAGGCGGCCGTCGCAGCGGGCCGACAGGGCGGGTGCCGTCACGCCCTGCAGGCCGAGCGCCACCACCGGCGGACCGGCCGGCAGGCTGCGCAGCAGATCGGCCCAGCGCTCGGGTTGCAGCGCCACGCAGCGCGTGGCCACGTCGTTGAAGCCGATGTTGACCACGAACGCGAGTGCGGTGCGTGGCGACTGGTAGCCGGGCAGCCTGCCCAGCAGGCCTTCCAGCGTGTCGCCGCCGATCGCCAGGTTCAGGCCCCGCGGCGTCACCGCGGCCAGGTCCAGCGCCTGCAGCGTGCTGCTGCCGAGAAATAGCACGCGTCCCGGTGCGCTGCCCGCGTCGAGCCGCGCCAGGTGGCCGGCCATCGTGGCGGAGAAGTCGTCACCCGCCGGGCGTTGCGCCCGGGCATGCCAGGCCGTGGCCGCGGCAGCGCCGGCCAGGGCGGCAACTGCGAGGGCAGCCGCCACGCCCGCGGCACGTGCGATGAGGCGGCGCTCCATGCAGCGGCAGCCGGGTGCAGCCGGTCAGACCAGCACTTCCACGCAGGCCGGGTGGCCCAGGAAGGCTGCCGGGCTGGCGCTGGGGCCGTAGGCGCCCGACTGGAACACCACCGCCAGGTCGCCGATACCGGCCACCGGCAGGTCCATGCGGTCGGCCAGCAGGTCCAGCGGCGTGCACAGCGGGCCCACCACCGACGACTGCTCGCGCTCGGCGCTGCCGGCGCGGTTGCCGATCGTGGCGGGGTAGTTCTTGCGCACCACCTGGCCGAAGTTGCCCGAGGCCGCCAGGTGGTGGTTCAGGCCGCCGTCGGCGATGAGGTAGACCTGCCCGCGCGAGACCTTGCGGTCGACGATGCGCGTGACGTAGATGCCGGCCTCGCCCACCAGGTAGCGGCCCAGTTCGATGACGAAGCTGACTTCGGGCATCTCGCTGCGGGCGCGCTCCTGCAACGCCACCAGGTTGGCGCCGATCGGGGCCAGGTCCAGCCGCTGCTCGCCCGGGAAGTACGGAATGCCGAAGCCGCCGCCCAGGTTCAGGAAACGCACCGGCGTGCGCGCGTGTTCGGCCAGGCGCAGCGCCAGCGCGTAGCTCTGCCGCTGCGCGTCGCAGATCGACTCGGCACGCAGGTTCTGCGAGCCGGCGAAGAGGTGGAAGCCCTCGAAGGCCAGGCCCTCGCGGCCGATCCACTGCAGCGCCTCGGGCACCGCCTCGGCGTCGATGCCGAACTGCTTGGGGCCGCCGCCCATCTTCATGCCCGAGCCCTTGAGCTCGAAGTCGGGATTCACGCGGATGGCCACGCGCGCCGGAAGGCCGAGCGCCTGCGAGGCCGCGGCCAGCACCGGCAGCTCGCGCATCGATTCGACGTTCACCAGCACGCCGGCGGCCACGGCCTGGCGCAGTTCGGGGTCGCGCTTGCCGGGGCCGGCGAAGCTGATCTCGGCCGGGTCGGCGCCGGCGTCCAGCGCCACCTTCAGCTCGCCGGCCGAGGCAACGTCGATGCCGTCGACCAGGCGCGCCATGCAGGCCACCACGGCCGGCATCGGGTTGGCCTTCATCGCGTAGTGCAGCTTGATGCCCGCGGGCAGCGCCTGGCGCAGCTGCGCGGCGCGGGCCGCGAGCAGGGCGCGGTCGTAGGCGAAGAACGGCGTCTGGCCGACACGTTCGGCCAGGCGCGACAGCGGCATGCCGCCGATCACGAGTTCGCCGCCCGCGATGGCGAACTGGTCCATCGCGGCGTGCACGGGCTTGGTGGCGGCGGTCGGGGCAGGCGCGTTCATGGCTGGGTGCTCTGGCTGTCGTGGAAGCGCGTGGACAGCAGCTTGCGATCGATCTTGCCGTTGGGGTTGCGCGGCAGCGGGCCGGCCTGTGTCTCGATGCCGGCCGGCACCATGTAGGCCGGCATGCGCTGGCGGCATTCGGCCAGCAGCCGTTCGGTGTCGACCGCGGCACTGCCGTCGGGGGCGGTGGCGATGACCTGGATCGCCTGGCTCAGCGTGGGGTGGTCGACCCCGAAGGCCACGCACTCGCCGACCAGGCGCGTGGCATACAGGATCTCCTCGACCTCGGTCGGGCTGACGCGGTAGCCCGAGGTCTTGATCATCTCGTCGCGGCGGCCGATGAAGTAGAGATAGCCCTCGGCGTCGCGCCGCACCGTGTCGCCCGAGAACACGGCGATCTCGGGCAGCTGCAACCCGGCCTCGCGCCCGCCCACGCCCGGGGGCAGCGGCTTGTAGCGTTCGGCGGTCTTCTCGGCGTCGCCCCAGTAGCCCATGCCGACCAGCGCACCACGGTGGACCAGCTCGCCGGGTTCGTCGGCGGCGCACTCGCTGCCGTCCTCGCGCAGCACCAGGATCTCGGCGTTGGGGATGGCACGGCCGATGGAGTCGGGCCGCTGGTCCACCTGCTCGGGCGGCAGGTAGGTGGAGCGGAAGGCCTCGGTCAGCCCGTACATCAGGAAGGGCTTGGCCTGCGGCACGCGGCGGCGCAGCGCGTCCAGCGTCTCGCGCGGCATGCGCCCGCCGGTGTTGGCGAAGTAGCGCAGGCGCTCGCCGATGGCCGCCGGCCAGTCCAGCGCGGCCAGCTGGATGTACAGCGGCGGCACCGCGGTGAGGCCGGTGACCTGCTCGCGTTCCATCGCCTTCAGCACGTCGCGCGGCATCAGGTAGTTCAGCAGCACCACACGCGCACCGGCATGGAAGGCGGTGGTGAGCTGGCTGAAGCCGGCGTCGAACGACAGCGGCAGCGCCGCCAGCAGCGTGTCGCCGGCGTGGTTGCCCAGGTAGCCGGCCACGCTCTTGGCGCCGGCCACCATGTTGCGGTGGGACAGCACCACGCCCTTGGGCCGGCCCGTGCTGCCCGAGGTGTACAGGATCGACAGCATGTCGGTGTCGATCACGCGGTGCCCGGCGCGCGCGGGCGCGGCCAGGAAGTCGGCCCACGGCGTGGTGGGCAGCGCCAGCGGCGCGGTGGGCGCACCGGCGTCGGTGAGCACCACGTGGCGCAGCGCCGGGCACTGCGCCAGCACCGGCGCCAGCAGGGCAAGGCGGTCGGGCGAGGTCAAGAGCACGCGCACGCCGCAGTCCTGCAGGATGTAGCCCACCTGCTCGGCCTTCAGCAGCGGGTTCAGCGGCACGAACACGGTGCCGGCTGCCGCGCTGCCGAAGCAGGTGGCGACCATCTCGACGCGCTTCTCCAGGTACACGCCGACGCGCTCGCCGCGCTGCAGGCCCAGGCCCACCAGGCCGCTGGCGACGCCGTCCACCTGGCGCTGGAAGTCGTCGTAGCGCACACGCTGTGCACCGGCCACCAGGCAGATCGCATCGGGCGTGCGCTCGGCCGACAGGCGGACGAAGTCGTGGAGCAGGCTGGCGTCTTGCATGGGCGGTTGCATGGGCGTTTGCTTGGACGTTTGCCTGCGCTGGACGGCAGGGCGGGGGCAGCCGGAAAGTATTGCATAGCGGTTTGCGCCGACCACCCCCAGGAACAGGCCCCGCGCCGTGACGTTGTTGTCGTCTGCAGGGCGTCGCTGGCGCGGCGGCCAGATCCCCACAACCAAAGGAGTACCCGTCGCCAAGTCCAGGCTACATTGCGCCGCGGTCTCATCAGGAACTGCGACCCACCAAGCCGACACATCGCCGTGCCTTGGCGGTTGGAACATTGAGGACACGAATGCAGATCATGAGAGTCGCGCGCAAAGTCTGGGCTGCTGGTCTCGCGGGCACCCTGCGACTTGCAGTAGAGAGGGCTCGCTACGAGTACCGGGTGCTGGTCTGGCGCGCGGGAGAGCGATCGTTCGACCGCAGGTTCGGCACCGATACGCGCTACACCCCACAGGAAGACACGGACGTCCAAGCAGGTCGGCCGCAGGCGCGCCACGGCTACGACCCGACGCGGGCTGACGTCTTTCGGCGGGCGCTGGGCCAGTTGGCAGTTGACTTCGACAACTACGCATTCGTTGATCTTGGATCCGGCAAGGGCCGCATCCTGCTGCTGGCGTCAGAGTTTCCGTTCAAGCGGATCGTCGGTGTCGAGTTCAACGAGTACCTGCACAAGATCGCTCAGCGCAACCTGGAGATCTACCGCAGCAAGTCCCAAAGGTGCATGCACATCGAGTCGCAGTGCATCGATGCGAGGGAATATGCCCTCCCGGATGACGATCTTCTGCTCTACCTCTTCAACCCGTTCGACGCGGAGATTCTCCGGTCCGTCCTTGCGAACCTGGTTGCATCGCTGGAACTGCGTCACAGGTCAGTCTTTATCGTCTACGTCTATCCGCGTTTCCGCGCTGTCATTGATGCGTCGTCGAAATTCGAGGTGGTGGCTCACGAACCCGGCCACGATCAGTACACCGGCTACGTGATTTATCGCAACCGGCCGGTCGCGGAGAACGCCTCGCTGCCATGAGCGCGCTTTGCCTGCCTCGTCCGTTGTCGTTTCTCTGCCGGGCGTGGTTGCTTGCGATTGTGAACATGGTTCCGCATGCAGTAGCTGCCGCGGACCTGCCCTTCTCCGATCGCGACGACGGCATCTCCTGCACGTATTACGACGTGCAACTGGTCATCCCGTGGCAGCCCGGCGGTGCCGGCTGGCTTGATGCCGACAACCAGCCGCGCGGCCTGCGTGCGCATGCCGTGCATGCCATCGAGGCCGGCGACACGCGGCGCGTGCGCCGCATCGACACCACCGCGCTGGTGCGCGGCTGGTGGGCAGGCCACTGGCCCAACGACGGCCTGCTGCTGCGCACGAGCGACGGCGCGGGCGCCGTGTTCCACGCCCGCGAAGCCACCGACCTGACCCTGCGGCCGCAGCTGTTGCTGCAGTGGCCTGGCGGCAAGCGGCGCTTCGTGGAACCCGCCGCCGACGCCACGCTCGACTGTTCCACCTACCGCGGCGTCGGCCGCACGCCCACGCTGACCGCCGGTCCCGACAAGGCCGTGGCGCTGCGCTTTGACCTGGCGCGTCTGCAGGCCGCCGAACCCGCACCGAGCAGCGCCGAACTGGTGCTGGTGCGGCCCGACGACCGGCCGCTGGCGCGCGGCGTGCTCCAGGTGTTCCGGCTGCAGCCGCCGATGCGCCCGGCCGCGGCCGAGCCTGCCGACGGCCTGGCCAGCCGCTACCCCGGCGACCGCGGCATCGCGGCCGACCCCGACGTGCTGTTCGCCGACGGCTTCGAGGGCCGCAAGCCCGAGGCACGCTGGGCCGTCAACGACGAGGCGCCGGGCGTGATCGTCGAGCGCGACGACGCGCTGGGCTTTGCGCCGCTGTCGGGCCGCGCGCTGCGCGTGACCATTCCGCGCAATGGCCTGCTGGGGCTGGACATGCGGCTGCGCCTGCGCGACGCGCAAGGCGTGGAGCCCGAGGAGGTCTACTTCCGCTACTACCTGCGGCTGGCGCGCGACTGGCTGGGCGCCATCGATGGCGGCAAGCTGCCCGGGCTGGCCGGCACCTACAACAAGGCCGGCTGGGGTGGCCGGCCGTGGGACGGCAACAAGGGCTGGTCGCTGCGCGGCTCCTTCGGCACCACGCCGCCCGCGGGGCACGCGGCTGCGGGCCGCGTGATGCTGGGCACCTACGCATACCACGCCAAGTCCAGCACCTACGGCGAAGGCCTGGTCTGGAGCGACGGCGGCCTGGCCGGCCTGGTCGAGCCCGAGCGCTGGTACTGCATCGAGCAGCACCTGAAGCTGAACACGCCGGGGCGCGAAGACGGCGTGCTGCAGGTCTGGGTCGACGGCCGCCTGGCGCTGGCGCGCAGCGACCTGCGGCTGCGCGACCTGCCCGGCATCCGCATCGAGGAGGTGTGGATGAACTTCTACCACGGGGGCACGCGCCCGACGCCGCAGGCCATGCACGCCTGGGTCGACGGGGTCGTGATCGCACGGCGCCGCATCGGCCCGGCGCCGCCCTGACCCCGTCCCGGGGGGGCCATGCGGCGAGCGTGAAGAATCACCGCCCCGCTGGGGCTATGCTCCGGCGCTGTTCCCCGGACCCCACCACACCACGAGCACGGACATGCCAGACGCGCGCATTGCAGGCTGGGCCGCTGCCGCCATCGCGCTCAGCACGACGGCGGCGCTGGCCGCGGAGCCCAAGAACATCACCCAGGGCGAGCTGGCGCTGACGCCGGCCTTCTGCCAGGACGTGCAGACCATCAACGGCTGGGCCCAGCACGGGCGCGAGTCGCCGCGCTCGCCGTTCTGGATCGCGCAGATGGGCAAGACCTTCTGGGGCATGCACCACTACTGCTGGGCGCTGATCAACATCCACCGTTCGCGGGCGCCGGGGCAGACGCAGCAGGAGCGCACGTTCAAGATCCACTCGGCCATCGCCGACTACTACTATGTCGTCGAGATCGCTCCGCCTGACTTCGTGCTGATGCCCGAGATCTTCCATCTCATCGGCGAAGCCCACGTGATGGTGAACGAGTACGTGCAGGCGATCGACGCCTACCAGAAGTCGCGCCGCTACAAGGCCGACTACTGGCCGCCCTACGAGGGCCACGCCAAGGTGCTGGAGAAGCTGGGCAAGAAGGTGGAGGCGCGCGCGGTGCTGGCCGACGGTCTGGCGCTGATGCCCGCCGAGCCGCGGCTGCTGAACATGTACAAGCGCCTCGGCGGCGACCCGGCCAAGCTGCCGCCGCCACGTGTGCCAGCACCGGTGCCGGTGGCTGCAGCGCCCGCGGCGTCGGCGCCCGGCGCTCCTGCCAGCGCCGCGCAGCCGCAGTAGGCGCCGGCGCCACGTGAGCACCGTCCGCAAGTCGCTCTGGTTCTCGGTCGTCGACAGCTACCTGGGGCTCGTGCTCCAGCTGGTGAGCACGATGATCATCGCCCGCGTGCTGACGCCCAAGGAGGTCGGCATCTACGCCGTGGCTGCCGTGTTCTCCGGGCTGGCCAGCATGTTCCGCGACTTCGGCGTGGCCGAGTACATGATCCAGGAAAAGGAGCTCACGCCGCGCAAGATCGCGGCGGCGCTCACGCTCAACATCGTCGTCTCGTGGGCGATGGCGCTGGCCATGTTCTTCGGCGCGCCGCTGGCGGCCAGCTTCTACGGCGACCCCGGCATCCGCGAGGTGATGCAGCTGCAGGCCGCGGGCTTCCTGATGGTGCCCTTCGGCGCGGTGACCATGGCCTACTTCCGGCGCGAGCTGAACTTCCAGCCGCTGCTGGTGTGCAACACGCTCGGCAACATCACGGCCTTTGCGGTGGCGGTGTCGCTGGCGCTGCTGGGGTACGGCTACATGAGCCTGGCGTGGTCGACGGTGGCGGCCATTGCCGTGACGGTGGGGGCTTCGGTGCTGTACCGGCCTGCCAGCTTTCCGCGCTGGCCCGGCCTGCAGGGCGTGGCCGAGGTCTTCCACTTCAGCAAGTTCGTCAGCGCGATGTACCTGTTCGGCCAGGTCGGCAAGGGCGCGCCCGAGATGATCATCGGCCGCAGCGAGGGCGTGGTGGCGGTGGCCATGTTCAGCCGCGCCAACGGCCTGGTGGAGATGTTCAACCGGCTGGCCATGCGGCCGGTGATGCTGGTGTGCATGCCCTACTTCGCGCGCAGCGACCGCGAGCAGGGCCACATCGCCGACGCCTACCTGAAGAGCGTGTCGTACCTGACGGCCGTGGGCTGGACCTTCCTGGCCTTCATGGGCATCGCCGCGCTGTCGGCCATCCGCATCGTCTACGGCCCGCAGTGGGACGCCGCGGCGCCGCTGGCGACCATCCTGTGCGCGGCCTGTGCGCTGGAGCTGCTGCACGTGATGTCGCGCGAGGCGCTGCTGGCCCGCGGCGAAGCGAGTGCCGCCAACACGGTGCAGGTCGGCGTGCTGGTGCTGCAGATCACCGGCCTGCTGGCGGTGGTTCCGTTCGGGCTGGAAGGTGCCGCCTGGGGCGTCTTCGCCGCCTCGGGCCTGGGCATCTTCGTGTCGCAGTGGAAGCTGCGCCTGGTGGGCGTGCGCACCCGGGCGCTGCTGGCGGCGTGTGCGCCCAGCCTGTTGCTGGCGCTGGGCGCGAACGCGCCGGTGGCGCTGTGGGCGGCGCTCGGGGGGGCGCAGCGCAGCGGCCACCTGGTCTTCGGCGTGGTCGGCTTCCTGCTCACCGCCGCCGGCTGGCTGGTGCTGCTGGGGCTGACGCGGCACCCGCTGGGGGCCGAGCTCGGTGGTCTGGCGCGCGGCGCCTGGGCGCGGCTGCGGCCGGCCCGCTGACAGCCCGGCCGCAGCGCACGCGGCGTGATCTAGTGGCGGTTCTGGGGGGCGGCAGCGCACAGCCGGCTTCGCGTTTGAAACCTAGAATCGCGGACCGAAATCGAGTCAGAAGATCTGGAGGGGTTCGCCCATGGATTTGCAGCAAGAGGTTCTGCGCCTGCTGGACGACGTGCTCAGCCTCGACGGCCGCAGCGCCACGTTCACGCGCGACACACACCTGCTGGGGGCGATTCCCGAACTCGACTCGATGGCCGTGGTGTCGCTGATCACCGCCTTCGAAGACAGCTTCGGCATCGCGATCGACGACGACGACATCGACGGCGACACCTTCGCCTCGGTGGGCGCGCTGGTGGACTTCCTGGCGAGCAAGACCGCGACCTGACCGGTCGCGCAGCGTCCCCGCCCATGCCCGGCGCCCTGCAGGCGTTCTTTCTGCCCGGAAGCGGCCCCGCAGGCGGGCAGCGCATGGCCGTGCTGCGCCTGCCGCAGGGCCCGGCGCGCGGCGCCGTGCTGCACGTGCCGGCCTTTGCCGAAGAACTGAACAAATCGCGCCGCATGGTGGCGCTGGCGTCGCGGGCCTTGTCCGATGCCGGCTATGCCGTGCTGCAGATCGACCTGCACGGCTGCGGCGACAGCAGCGGCGAGTTTGCCGACACCAGCTGGGAGCAGTGGCTGGCCGACGTGACCGCGGCCGCGGACTGGCTGCGCGCGCGCCACGGTGGCGAGTTCTGGCTCTGGGGCCTGCGCGCCGGCTGCCTGCTGGCGGCCGAGGCAGCCCGCCGCCTGCCCGGCCCGCAGCGGCTGCTGCTGTGGCAGCCGCAGACCAGCGGCCGGCTGGCGCTGCAGCAGTTCCTGCGGCTGAAGATGGCCAGCCAGATGCAGCAAGGCGCGAGCAAGGGTGTCACCGAAGCCCTGCGGCGCGATCTCGATGCCGGGCAGACCGTGGACATCGCCGGCTACCAGCTCGGCCCGGCGCTGGCGCGCGGCCTCGAGGCCGCCACGCTGCCGGCGCCCGCAGCCGGCGGCGGCAGCGGCGCAGGCGACCGCCTGGTGTGGCTGGAGGTGACGTCGCGCGAGCCGCTGGCGCTGCTGCCCGCCGCCGCCGCGCCGCTGGCGCAGTGGCGCGACGCCGGCCACGCGGTGCAGGCGCAGGCCGTGGCGGGCCCGCCGTTCTGGCAGACCCTGGAGATCGAGGAAGCGCCGGCGCTGGTGGACGCCAGCGTGGCGGCCATGCTGGCACCCAGCCCCGAGACCGCCACCGCATGATCGAGACCGCCGTCACCTTCGACTGCGATGGCGACACGCTGGTCGGCGTCGTCAGTGCACCAGCGCAGCCGGGCGACACCGGCGTCGTCATCATCGTCGGCGGCCCGCAGTACCGCGTCGGCAGCCACCGCCAGTTCGTGCAGCTGGCGCAGGCACTGGCCACGGGCGGGTTCGCGACCCTGCGCTTCGACGTGCGCGGCATGGGCGACAGCGACGGCGCGCAACGCGACTACGAAGCCATCGACAGCGACATCGGCGCGGCCATCGGCGCGCTGCAGGGCGCGCAGCCGCAGCTGCGCCGCATCGTGCTGTGGGGCCTGTGCGGTGGTGCCTCGGCCGCGCTGCTGTACCTGCGCGCCAAGCGCGACCCGCGCGTGCAGGGCCTGGTGCTGGTCAACCCGTGGGTGCGCTCCGAGCTGACGCTGGCGCGCGCGCGCGTGAAGCACTACTACCTGCAGCGCGTGCTGCAGCCCGCGTTCTGGGGCAAGCTGCTGCGCGGCGGTGTCGCGGTGCGTGCGCTCGGCGAGTTCCTGCGCAGCGCCAAGACCTCGGTGGCCGGCGCCGCCGCCCCCGCAGGCGGCAGCCGCGACGCCGACCTGCCGCTGGCGCAGCGCATGGCCGAGACATGGTCTGCGTTCGGCGGCGCCAGCCTGCTGGTGCTGAGCGGCAACGACTACACGGCCAAGGAGTTCCTGGAAGCCACGCTGGCCGACAGCCGCTGGCAGCGCACGCTGGCCCAGCCGCGCGTGACGCGGCTGGACGTGGCCGAGGCCGACCACACCTTCTCGCAGCCGCAGGCACGTGCCGCGGTCGAGGCCGGCACGCTGCGGTGGTTGACCCAGGCCGTCCCTGCTGCCTGAGAGCGTTCGACGTTCTCGCCAACGAAGGAAGTTCCATGTCGCCATCCCAGCCGAACGCATCGCCGTCCGCTGCCTTGTTCCGTTTCGTGGAGCGTGCCGACTTCGGCGACAAGCCCTGCGTCGTGCTCGGCGAGCAGGTGCTGCATTACGGCGGCCTGCTCGACCTGATGCGCCGAACGGGCGAGCTGTTCGCCGAGCTGGGCATCGTGCTGGGCGATCGCATCGTCATCTGCAGCGACCACGAGATCGAGACGCTGGCGCTGTACCTGGCCGCGATGCGCCTGGGGGTGACCCCCGCGCTGATCGACCCCCAGTCCTCGGCCGACGAGGCGCGTGTGCTGGTGCGCGCAGCGCGCGCCAAGGCGCTGTTCGCCGACGACCGCCTGCTGACAGCCGGCGACTTCCGGTCCGACCTGGAGCCCGGCGCGCACGTGGTGCCCGTGCGCCCGCTGGCCGGATGGGGCGGGCGGACGCTGTTTCCCGGCGTGGCCACACCCGCCGATGCCAGCTACCCGGCGCGGCTGCAGGGGCTGGCGGGCAACATGCCCTTGCCGGACGTGCCCGGCGGCACGTCCGCCTTCATCCTGTTCACGTCGGGCACGACCTCGCGCCCGAAGGGCGTCGAGGTCTCGCACGCCGCGGTGCAGGCGCACATGGCCACCATGCACCGCCAGTACGGCTACGACGAAGGCAGCCGTGTCATCAACGGGCTGCCGTTGCACCACAGCGACGGCATCAACCACGGGCCGGTCAACCTGGTGGCCGCAGGCGGCACGCTGCTGCGCACCGGGCCGTTCTCGGTGCAGCGCCTGCCCGCCATCCTGGGCCTGGTCCGCCAGCACGCGGCGACGCACATGATCACGGTGCCGACCGTGTTGTCGCTGATTGCGCGCCTGGGCGAGGCCTTCACCGACAGCTTCCGCACGCCGGACTTCCGCTTCGTGAGCTCGACCGCCGGTCCGCTGGAGCCCGCGCTGTGGCGCAACTTCGAGCAGCGTTTCGGCACGATGGTCGTCAATGCCTACGGACTCACCGAGACCGTGTGCGAGGGCTTCTACTGCGGCCCGACACCCGAGACACGGCGCATCGGCACGATCGGCAAGCCCATCGACCTGGACGTGCGCATCATCGACGCCGCAGGCCGCGATGTGGCCGACGGCGAGATGGGCGAGCTGATCCTGCGCGGCAGCTGCGTGATGAAGGGCTACTTCGATGCGCCCGAGGAGACGGCGGCGGTGCTGCGCGATGGCTGGCTGTACACCGGCGACCTCGCCGTGCGGGACGCCGACGGCTTCTACAACATCACCGGCCGCAAGAAGAACGTCGTCATCACGGGCGGTGTCAACGTCTACCCCGAAGACGTCTCGCGCACGCTGCTGCTGATGCCGGGCATCACTGACGCGGTGACGATCGGTGTGCCCGATCCGACCTTCGGCGAGCGCGTGGTCTCCTGCGTCACGGTCGACGGCGAGGCTGCAACGCCGGTCACGCCGGGTGACGTGATCGCCTTCTGCCGGGAACGCCTGGCGCGCGAGAAGGTGCCCAGCCACGTGTACCTGATCGACGAGATGCCCCGCGGCCCGGCCGGCAAGATCGCACTGCCCCAGGTGAAGAGCCTGGTGGCGGCGCTGGAAGCCGAGCGCGAGCAGGCCGCGCGCGCTGCTGCCGGTGGCGCTGGCGGCATGCACACGCGCGAAGCCGTGCAGCGGCAGGTGCTGGAGATCGCGGCGCGCTGCTTCCAGGTCGGCGTCGACGCACTGAGCCTGGACGCCGAGCCCGAGACGACGGAGGGCTGGAACTCGCTCGCGCACATGGACTTCCTGGTGGCGCTGGAAGCCGCGTTCGGCGTGCAGATCGCCCCGGAGGCCATGCTGGACATCGTCACCCTGGGCGACGCCGCCGACCATCTGTGCAGCCTCGTGGCTGCCGGCTCCACGCCGTGAACGCCGACGATCTGGCGCTGCAGGCCGAGCTCGGCGAGGCCCGCGCCTACGCACGCCTGGTGGACGCGGCGCCGGAGACCCTGCGCAGCGCGCACGGCCTGGTGTGCCAGCCCATCGGCCAGGCGTGCGCCTTTGCCGCGCGCGATGCCGGCGCCTCGCTGATGTTCAACCGGGTCGTCGGACTCGGCGTGGCCGAGGTGGCGGACGACGGCCAGCTGGAGGCGATCGATGCGCTGTACCGCGACAGCGGCGTGCAGGCCTATGCCGTCGAGCTGAGCCCGGCTGCACGGCCGGCCGACCTGGCCGAGCGCCTGCGTGCACGCGGCTTCATGCCGTTCAAGCAGATCACGTTGATGGCCCGGCGCGTGGAACCCCTGTCCGTGCCCAATGGCCCCTGCGCCTTGCGGCGTGCGGAGCCCCGCCTGGCGGCCGAGTTTGCGCGTCTGGCCTGCGGCCACTTCGGCCTCGGGCCGCTGTACGAGGGTTTGGTGCAGGCCAGTTTCGACGACTCTGCATGGCAGCACTGGATGGCCTGGGAGGGCGACACGCCGGTGGCCACCGCGATGACCTGCCTGCACGCCGAACACGCGTGGATCGGCTGGGTCGGCACGGTGGAGCAGCACCGCGGCCGTGGCGTCCAGGCGGCCATCACCGCAGCGCAGATGCAGGCTGCGCAAGCGGCCGGTGCCCGCTGGGTCACGCTGGAGACTGCGCTGGCCGCGCGCAAGCAGCCCGGTCCCTCGCAGCGGAACTACCTGCGCCTGGGCTGGCAGGCGCTGTACAACCGCACCGTGTACCTGCGGCGCGTGGCGCCCTGAAAGCCTGACATGCCAGCGAATGCCGGCGAGCAACTCGCCCCTGCGTCCTTCATCCAGCGCTCGATGTGGGCCGCGGCCCAGCGTTACCGTGCGGCGCCGCTGAACGTGATGATCCTGCCGTGGCGCGTGCAAGGTGCCGTGGATGCCGGCATGCTGCGACTGGCGTTGGCGGACCTCGTGGCCCGGCATCCCACGCTGCGCGCGCGCCTGCTGGTCGAAGGCGGGCAGCTCTACCAGGCGGTGGCGCCGGCGACGACAGTGGATCTGGCCGAGCACAGCATCGTCGACGGCGACGCGGCACAGCGCTGGGAAGCCGCCATCGCGCTGCTGCGCGACCAGGGCCGGCAGCCGCTGGACCTGGCGCAGGGCACGGTCTTCCGGCCGTGGCTGGTCCGCTTGTCGGCGCAGGAGTCCATCCTGTGCCTGTTCGTGCACCACGCGCTGTGCGACGGCTGGTCCAGCCTGGTGCTGATGGACGACCTCGCCGCGTTCTATGCTGCGCGGCTGCGCGGGGAGGCGGCTGCACTGCCGGCCATCGAGGAGCAGTACGCCGACCACGCTGCAGCGCAGATCGCCACGCACCAGTCGGGCGGGTACGCGGCGCAGATCGCCTACTGGCAGAAGGAACTGGCCGATCCGCCGCCCCCGCTGGCGCTGCCGACCATCGCCCCGCGCAAGGGCAACCGCGACTGGATGGCCCACTCGCCGCTGCTGCGGTCGCCGGCGGCCGCGCTCACCGCACTGCGCGAGGTCGCGCGCGCCAGGCGCGTCTCGGTGTTCTCCACGCTGCTGGCAGCGCTGGCGGTGCTGCTGCACCGCCACACCGGTGCCGAGGACCAGATCATCGGCGTGCCGATCCTCGGGCGCTGGAGTCCGGCCGCCATGCGCTTCGTCGGCTGCGCAACGAACATGCTGCCGGCGCGCATCCGTCTGCAGTCCGACATGCGCTTCGAGGCGCTCGCGGCGCAGGTGCACGGCACCGTGCGCCGGTTGCTGGCCTACGGCCGCGTCCCGCTGGAACTGGTGCTGCGCGAGATCCAGGGCCCCGTCGTCGGCAGTCTGCCGTTCCCGGTCTGGTGCCAGTTCCGCGAAGCGACACCGCCGGTGGTGGTGGCGTCGGCGGGGCTCAGCTTCACGCCGTTCGTCATCGAGCGGGGCACCCTGCTGACCGAACTGGACGTGGACATGCTCGGCGGCCCCGAGGGCCTGGAGGCCGAGTTTGCCTACCGGCCTGCGCTGTTCGGCGCCGACATGGTGGGCGCGCTGATGCAGGACTACGGCGCGTTGCTGGCGCTGCTGCCGCAGGCCTTCGACGACAGCGTCGAGACGCTGTGCCTGCGCGCCGGCCTCGCGCCTGCGCCGGGCTGAACAACGGCCACCTGCATGCGGCCGGTCGTGCACGACATCGCGCTGCTGGAGTGCGGCGAGGTGCCCGCACCGCCGGCAGGGCTGGCTGGCTGCCACTCTGCCGAACTCGGCCGCGACCAGCAGCCGCAGATCCAGGCCATCCACGCGCAGCTGGGCCACCGCCTGCAGCCGGCGCGCGCCTTGCGCAGGCTGGACAACGGCCTGCGCTTCATCGTGCTGTTCGACGGCGCCGAGCCGATTGCATCGACGTGGATCGTCAGCGGCGGCGCACGCTACATCGATGAGCTCAACTGGCTGCTGCCGGTGGCCGCCGACGCCTTCTGGCTGCGCGACGTCGTCGTCGTGCCATCCCGGCGCGGCCAGCATGTGTTCAGGGCGCTGCTGGCGGCCATTGCGGCCCGGCATGTGGTGCCCTGCCGCACGCTGTGGTCCGACGTGGACTGGGTGAACCAGCCGTCGATGCGCGCGCACCTGTCGGCCGGGTTCCAGGTCCGGGCCCGGCTGCGGGCGCTGGACTTGTTCGGCCGCCTGCGCATCCGCAGCGCGCTGCCGCCCTGGCCGCTGCCGGTGGCCGAGATCGACCCCGGCGCACGCTGCGTGTGGCTGCGCGGAGCCACGCGGGCCAGGCACCAGGCGCTCATCGCCTGAAGCGCCGGGCGCGGGCCGGTCAGGGCGGGGGCCGCAGCTCCAGGCTCAGGCACTTCACCCCGCCGCCCGACTTGCGGAACTCGCCGATCGGCGTGGGCCACACCACGTAGCCGCGGCGGCGGTATTCGGCGATCAGGCCCGTGGCCAGGTCGCTCAGCACGATGTGGCGGCCGTCGCTCAGCGCGTTCAGGCCGTAGGCCTCGGCATCGGCTTCGCTGGCCTCGATGACGTTCGGCACCAGGGCGCGCACCGCCTGCACGCTCTGCGGCGTGAAGGCCGCGGGGTACAGCGCCACGGTCCGGTCGTCGACCACGGTGAAGGCGGTGTCCAGGTGGTAGAAGCGCGCGTCGGTCAGCTGCAGCGGCACGACGCGGCAGCCGAAGTACCCGGCGATGCCGCGGTGCGCCGTGATGTCGCTGCGCCAGGGGTGGCCGGCAAAGAGCACGTCGCGCCACAGCAGCGCGTCGCCCTCGCCTTCGAAGTCGTGGCGCGGCAGGTAGGGGTCGCTGAACCCCTGGCTGCGGAACCAGGCGTCGAACACCGCGGTCTCGGGCTGGCGCTCGGGCTGGCGGAAGCAGGGCAGCGCCACCTTGCCGTCGATCACCAGGCCGCCGTTGGCCGTGAACACCAGGTCCGGCAGGCCGGGCACGGGCTCCACCAGGTCCACCTGCCAGCGCAAGTGCTGCACGTAGATGGCGTGCAGGGCCTGCCACTGCTGGCGGGCGACGTCGTGCTGCACGCGGTTGTCGCAGTGCATCCAGGGGTTGATCTCGTAGTCGATGTCGAAGAACGTCGGCCGACACATCAGGATGCGCTTGCCCATGCTGCGTGCTCCGAGGTGGTGTCAGGCGCGGGACGGCGGCGGCCCCAGCCGCGCCAGCAGGGCCTTGCGGTCGATCTTGCCGTTCACGTTCAGCGGCATCTCGTCGATGACGTGCACCTCGCGCGGCACCATCACCGCCGGCAGCGCGGCCTTCAGCGCCTTCACCACGGCCTTGGCGTCGACGCCCTGGCCGGCGATGAAGCCGACGATGCCGGCGGCGCCGCTGGGGGTGGGCGGCCAGCCCACGGCCACGGCCAGGTCGGTGCCGGCGGCCTGGCGCAGCGCCTGCTCGACCTCGCCGAGCTCGATGCGCACGCCCGAGATCTTGATCTGGAAGTCGAAGCGGCCCAGGTAGGGGATGGGGCCGCCTTCCGGCGGGCGCCGCACCAGGTCGCCGGTGCGGTAGTGCACGGCGTCGTGGCCGGGGATGCGGATGAAGCTCGCCGCCGTGCGCTCGGGGCTGTTCCAGTAGCCCGGCGTGACCTGCGGGCCGCTGATCAGCAGCTCGCCTTCGCCGCCCACGGGCACTTCGCGCAGCTCGGCGTCGACGATGCGCAGCCCCACCTGCGCGCCGGCCTGGCCGATGGGCACGATGCCGTGCTCGGCCTCGGCCATCGAGCGTGTGCGGTCCCAGCGGTAGTAGGCCGCGTCCACGGTGCATTCGGTGGGGCCGTACACGTTCTCTACCACCGCGTTCGGCGCCGCCGCGGCTAGCGTGGCCGCCAGCTCGGCGGGCAACGCCTCGCCGCCGAAGCGGCACAGCCGCAGCTGCGTGAAGCGGCCCGGCCGCCAGCCGTTGCTGCGGTTCATCGCGTGGCCGGTGGACGGCACGATGTCGATGACCGTGAGCCCCTTGGCCTCGATGTACTTGTTCGGGTTCACCCACTCGCTGGTCGACGGGCTGCACAGGCAGGCGCCCACGGCCCAGCTGACGTACAGGTCGAACATCGAGGAGTCGAAGGTGATGTCGTAGAACTGCGAGAAGCGGTCGGCTTCCCCAATGCCGCAGGCGCGGTAGCGCTCGACCGACATCGCCACGAAGCGCAGCACGTTGCGGTGCAGCACGCCCACGCCCTTGGGGGCGCCGGTGCTGCCCGAGGTGAAGAACAGATAGGCCAGGCTGTCGGGCTGCACCGAGACCGGCACGGTGGCCGTGGCCTCGGGCGGCAGCGCCTCGGCGGCGGCCACGAAGCGGTGCCGCGGCCATTGCGCCGCCAGCGCGGCGGTGTCGCTGCCGGCGGGCAGCACCACCAGCAGCGCCTGTGGCAGCTCGGCCAGCAGCGCATCGAGCTGCTGCGCGCCCTTGGCGTCGACCACCAGTGCGCCGGCCTCCGACAGCGCCAGCATCTGCCGCGTGCGGTCCGCCGGGAAGGACGGGTTCAACGGCACCACCGCGCAGCCGGCACACAGCGTGGCCAGCAGGCCGGTGTAGACCGTCAGCGAGCGGCTGGCCAGCACGCCCACACGGCGCTGGGCATCGGCGGGCAGCTCGCTGTGCAGCGTGTGCGCGAGTGCGAGCACCAGCGTGCGCAGTGCAGCGTAGCTGTGGGTGTGCCCTTCCACGTCGAGCGCGGGCCGGTCGGGGTGCCGCGCCGCCGAACCCAGGAAGCCGGCGTGCAGGCCGTAGGGCAGGGGGGTGTCGTGGTGCATGACGTCGTCGTCCTTGTTCTTGTGCTCAGGCGGTGGCGGTCTGGCGCGGGCGCAGCCGCGACAGCGCCGGGCGCACGAGGCGGCCCAGCGACTGCCGGGTGGCCCCCCACAGGCCGCCGAACGAGCGCGGGTTGTAGGCGACGATGCCCACGCGCTGGCGGCGGTGGCTCATCCACGCCTGCTTGTAGGTGTCGTCGCCGCTGAGGTAGTCGATCTCGCGCACGTGGTCGTGGTCGATGACGTGCTGCATCAGCGCGGCCGTCAGCAGCGAGCCGGGCGAGTACTGCTTGAACGCGGGGTCGTAGGCCAGCTTGTAGATGCTGGCCTTGCCGGCGGTCACCATCCACAGCTGCACCGCCACCGTCTGCGCACCCAGCCGGGCCATGCCCAGGCGCAGCCAGCCGCGTTCGGAGCACAGGCGGATCAGGCCCGGCATGAAGCCGGGGTAGGGTTCGGGCTGTTTCCAGCTGCTGTCGTAGACGTGCACGAAGGCGTCCACGTCGGCCTGCGTGGCCTGCTGCAGCACCTCGATGCGGCCGCCGGCGGCGGCGAACTTCCTGCCCATGCGGCGCAGCGTGCTGCGCACCTCGCCGGGCCGGCTGTCCAGGTAGTCGGTGCCGCTGCCGCTGACCGGCAGGTACCAGTTGCCGAAGCTGTCGTAGCGGAAGGCCAGGAAACCGGCCAGGCGCAGGGCCTCCTGCAGGCAGCGCGTGGTGGCCGCGGCTGGGTCCAGCGGCGTGAAGCTCAGCGCCCGCAACGGGCCGTGCTGACGCCGCAAATGTGACAACAGGTGTGCAAGCTCATCGGCGCGCAGCTCGGGGTGCAGCGCCGGGGCGTACAGCGTGGTGTAGTAGTTGCCGAGGCTGCGCAGTTCGCGCGCGGCGCCGCCGTGCTGCACCAACATCGGCAGCGCTGCCAGGGCCGTGCTGCCGCGGCGCAGCACGTGCAGCTGCCACGCGCCGCTGGCCGGGAAGACGGTGCGCGTTAGGTTGGTGAACCAGTCGGCGCCGCACTGCAGGTCGGTGCGTTCGGCCGCGTCGAACAGGGCGCGCACGTCGGGCGGCAGGGCGCGGAAGTCGTCGCAGGTCACGACCTGCAGGGGCTCGCCGCGCGGCATGGCTGCGCTGCCCGTTCAGGCGTCGAGCTTGGACGCGACGAACTGCACCAGCGCGTCGACGGTGGCAAAGATGTCGCCGTTGATCTCGTCGTCCTGCACGACGATGCCGAAGCGGTCTTCCAGCGCCGCCAGCACCGCCACGACCGCCATCGAGTCGAATTCGGGCACTGCGCCGCGCAAGTGGGTCTGCGGTCCGAAGCTGGCGCTGCGCCCGTTCAGGCTGAGCACTTCGTCGAGCACCTGGAGCACTTGCGCCATCAACGGCATGGGGTCTGGCCTTCCCTGGCGGTTCTGATCCAGTGGGATGGTAGTGCAGCGGTCTGGTGCTTCCGGCCGCGCTTGCGTGCCAAAGTGCGCAATCTGCGGCCACCGCAGCGCACGGGCTGTGGCGAAGATCGGGGGTCAGGCCGGGGTCGGCAGGCAGCGACGTTCGCGCATGGTTCTGCCAGGAGAAAGGGGTGTTTCACCCCTCAGTTTCAATCCCTAACCCTTCTGTGCTTCAGCGGCCCTCAGCGCGCCCCCTGGCAGCCGATATCCTTCGACATGAAGCGTCTCCCCATTCCTTCGCGTGCTGATCAGCGGCTGAGAGAGTCCATGTCCGAGTGCCCCTTGCCTGAGTCCCCCGCCGCCCAGCCCGAAGTCTCCGCAGACCAACGCCGCCGTTTCTTCATCAGCAGCGCACTGCTGACGTTGGGCTCGATGCCGCTGCTGTCGGCCTGCGGGGGTGGCGGCGGACCGAGCGCCATCGCGGCCGATGCGCCGCCGCCCAGCCCCACGCCGACGCCGCCTTCGACGACCCCGCCTTCGCCGCCGCCGCCGCCGCCGCCGTCTCCGCCGCCGCCGCCTGCGCCCGTGCCGTCGTCGCCCCCGCCGCCGCCGCCGGCCCCGCCGCCGCCGCCCGCGCCTTCCACCGACCCGCCGCCCGAGACGCCCCCGCCGCCGGCCAAGACCGCCGCAGGTTCCCTGCCGCGCTGGACGCCTGCAGCCGGTCAGGTGGCGCTGCTGTCGCAGACGAGCGGCCACCTCGAGAACAAGTTCAACAGCTGTGCTGCGCCGTACTTCAACAGCCCGTTCTACTTCGCCAAGATCGTCAACGACTACAGCGGCAGCTTCCTGAACCCGCACTTCGGCGAGCGCGGCGCGATCATCTTTTTCGGCGGCGGCCATGCGGCCACCAACGACAACTCGGTGGTCGGGCTGGTGCTGGGCGAGACCTGCCGCTTCACGCGGCTGGTGAACCCGTCGCCGGTGGTGGGCACCAGCACGGACCTGGTCACGATCGACGCCAACATCTTCCTGAACGGCACCGCCTTCGCCAACGACGGCTGGGCCGACTGCCTCGACCAGCGCCCCGCGTCGCCGCACAGCTATGGCAGCGGCGACGTGATGGGCCCTGGCGAAGGTGGCGCCACCCACGGCACCTTCATCCGCGTGCTCAATGGCGCGGCGGGCTACGGTGGCTACATCGGTGCCGAAGCCGCACACAAGGTCGACTTCCCGACGCTGACCGGTGCCGCCGACGGCCCGGCGCCCACCTACGACTGGAAGCGCCTGGCACGCAAGGAAGGTGCTCCCTTCAACGAGAGCGCGGGCCGCACCATCGGCGCGCCGCAGTGGTCGGCCTTCGTGCCGAAGCAGAAGCGGGTCTACTACGCGTCGCGCAACTTCGCGCGCCAGCGCTGGTTCGACGTTGCCGCCAACACCTACGTGGAAGGCACGGGCGTGGGTCCCGACCCCACCGCCGACGGCCCGGACAACGGCATCCTGTTCCACGTGCCCGAGCGCGACCTGCTGGTCTTCATGGACCGCTACCAGGGCATCCTGCGCATCCGCTATTGCGACGTGTCCGTCAGCCAGCCCACCTGGATCAACACCGGCGCCTGGATCAGCCATGCGCTGAACGTCGGCACCGGCTGGTCGTGCGCCTGCTGGTGCCCGGACAACGAACGCATCATCGTGGGCGACGTCAGCGGCGACAGCGCAGCGGCCTACGAGATCGCTATTCCCGCCAGGCTGACCGATGCCTGGCAGGTGTCGCGCGCGCCGTTCGGCAGTGGCCAGACCATCAACTACGCGCCGAGCTGCACGTACAAGAAGTGGTCCTACAACCCCAAGGTCCGCGCCATCGTCTACATGCCGTACGCCAGCAAGGATGACGGCGACGACACGGTGTTCGTCTACCGCCCGCGCGGCACCTGAGCCCGCCATGCCGGCCGACGGGAGCACCCCGCCGGCCACCGCGCAGCCGCCGGCCTGATGGCCATGGCTGCAGCCAGTGCCGCCTGCCCGAGAGAGCTCCTGCCATGAAGTCCGATTCCAAGATCCCGATGCCGTCTGCCGATTGCCCGCGGCCTGACGTGCCCGCCGAGGCCGCCGGCGCTGCCGACACCACCGATCGCGCGCTGTCCGTCCCGCACGCCAACCGGCGCCGGATGCTGGCGGGCGCCTTTGCTGCGCTGAGCCTGGCCGCCTGTGGCGGCGGTGGCGGAGCCGCCGCCAGCGACCCGGTGGCACCCACGCCGCCGTCGCCCACGCCTCCGTCTCCGACGCCACCTGCGCCAACGCCGCCGGCACCCACGCCGCCCGCGCCGACTCCCCCTTCGCCGCCGCCCCCGCCTCCGCCGCCGGCCCCCACCGGCAACATCGTGCAGTACCTCACCAGCGACGGTGGCACCGCGGCCGACACCGGCAACCTCAGCGCGCCCACACGCGACTTCTGGCACAAGCGCCTGGCCATCGCCTGGAAGCGCACCTACGCCAGCGGTGCCGCCCTGTACGGCATGGGCAACTGGCTCGACGCCGCCCAGGTGGCCGAGGGCCGCACGCCCTACGGCAGCAGTGCGCCGCTGACCGCGGTCGACACGCCGGCGGGCATCGACGTCACGGCGCTGGTGCAGCGCTGGCGCACGTCGGGCGACAACCGCGGCTTCTACCTGCAGTCCCGGGGCAGCGCCTGGCCGCTGGACTTCCACGGCCGCACGGCCGCCAGTGCCGGCCTGCGGCCGACGCTCACCGTCGTCACCAGCAGCGGCAGCTTCACGCTGACCGCGCGGGCCAACGCCACCTGGAACAAGACCTCGTTCCGCGGCATCGGTGCCGCTGCCGGCTGGCGCCTGGCCGCCGACAGCCAGCCCGCCGTGCTGCGCTTCGACCTGAGCAGCGTGACCGGCACCGTCACGAGCGCCACGCTGTCGGTGGCGGTGAAGGCCTTCGACTCGGGCCGCACCGGCCAGATCGTCGATGTCTTCGAGTGCGACCCGCCCTTCATCATCGTGCCCGAGAACGTGACCGCGCCCAAGCGTGGCCTGGCCGCGGGCTACGCCAGCTTCAACGCGATGAAGGCCAGCGGCAACGCGGACCTGCTGTACGCGTCGGACTTTGAATCGCCCGGCCTCTTCGACAAGGGCTTCTCGCCGGCCGCCACGCGCGCGTTGAACACGGCCACCGGCACCACCTACGCACGCGGCACGCTGGCCTCGGGCGCCAACGGCAGCCTGGACGCCCGCCCCGAGGTGACCCAGGGCACCGGTGTGCGCGGCACGCCGAACACCGTGCACGAGGAACTGTTCAGCCAGTACTGGATGTATCTGGAGAACGACTTCGGCACCGTCGCGGACACGGCGATCAAGATCCCGGCGATGGGCGTGCAGTTCGGTTACTGGAACCCCGTGGGCTACTGGCAGCAGACCACCGGCAATGGCGGCAGCCCCGGCACCGGGTTGAAGGTCGACAACGGCGGCACCAGCAACTTCGAGTACCAGGGCCACAGCGTGCGCTTCCTCACCGGCACCTCGCCCACCGCACTGGACGACGACCCGTACAACGGCTGGTTCGGCATCGGCATCTATCCGTACAACCTGGACCAGGGCGGCCCGTTCCCGGCTGGCGAGAGCTTCCCCAACGTGGCCATCCGCAAGGAAGCCTGGTACTGCTTCGACATCCGCGTGAAGCAGAACAGCATGAGCGGTGCGCAGGACGCGCTGGGCAACTACGCCACCGCCAACGCCGACGGCGTGTACGAGGTGTGGATCAACGGCTACCCGGTCTACAGCCGGCGCGACTACCGCTGGCGCCGCCACGCCGAGTTCGGCGTGCAGGGCCTGTGGCTCGACGTCTACCACGGCGGCGTGCCGGCCAGCCCCACCACCATGCACTACCGCGTGGACCGCGTGTCGGTGGCCAAGGTCTACGTGGGTCCGCCGGCGCCCTGATCGCGTGCTGATGGCAGGTTGACGGCGGCTTGACAGCGCGCGGCGCGCGCAATCCGCCACGGCCGCGCAAGCTGGGGGTTGATGCAGCGGGGGTGGGGCAGGCGACACTACGCGCTTTGCACCGCTGCGCGTGGCGCGGGCGCGTTGCCTGCAGCCACGGACCCCCAGATGACCGACAAGACAGAAGAACTGTTCCTGGGCGCCGCCCTCGCTTCCTCCACACCGCAAGCCTGGCGCGCGTCGCTCGCGCAGCAGGGACCGGCCGCCACTGCGGCGGCCGCGCAAGGCGCCTTCGCCGCCGCGATGCAGCTGCCCGACGGCGGCGCCTTTCTTGCCGTGGACCGCTTCGCGCAGGAGACGCTGTGCTGGCGCCGTGACGGCGACGGCGTGGCCTTCGCCGAGCGTGCCGACGCCTTGGGCGCCAGCGAGATCGACCCGCAGGCCGTCTTCGACTACATGTTCTTCCACATGGTGCCGTCGCCGCGCACCATCTTCCGCGGCGTGCAGCGCCTGCCCGCGGGCCACTACGCGTTGGCGCGCCAGGGCACCGTGACGGTGGCGCCCTACGAGCGCCCGCAGTTCCAGCCCGAGCGCGCGCCGTCGTTCGACACGCTGAAGGCCGAGTTCCGCCGCCTGCTGCGCGAGGCCGTGCAGGCGCGCCTGGGCAGCGGCACGCCGGCGTGTTTCCTGAGTGGCGGCACCGACAGCTCCACCGTGGCCGGCCACATCAAGGAAGTCGCCGGCACCGTGCACACGTACTCCATCGGCTTCGACGCCCAGGGCTACGACGAGATGGAGTACGCGCGCATCGCCGCGCGCCACTTCGGCGCCGAGCACCACGAGTACTACGTGACGCCCGACGACCTGGTGCGCGGCATCGCGCACGTGGCCACGTCGTACGACCAGCCCTTCGGCAACTCGTCGGCGCTGCCGGCCTACTACTGCGCGCTGAAGGCCCGTGACGACGGCGTCACGCGCATGCTCGCCGGCGACGGCGGCGACGAGCTCTTCGGCGGCAATTCGCGCTACGCCACGCAGCGCCTCTATGGCTTGTACGGCCGGCTGCCCGGGCTGTTGCGCAGTGCACTGATCGAGCCCATCCTGGCGATTCCGGGCGCACAGCACGTGTCGGTGCTGCGCAAGGGCCGCAACTACGTGCGCGACGCCAAGGTGCCGCTGCCCGACCGCATGGGGCACTACAACCTGCTGCACCGCCTGGGCATGGCCGAGGTGCTGGAGCCGGGCTTCCTGGCCGCGGTGCAGACCGACGGCCCGCTGCGGCAGCAGCGCGACGTGTGGGCGCTGGCGCAGGCCGACAACGACCTCGACCGCATGCTGGCCTTCGACTGGCGCTACACGCTGGGCGAGTCCGACCTGCCCAAGGTGCGCGGCACCTCGCGCCTGGCCGGCATGGACGTGGCCTACCCGTTCCTCGACGACGCGCTGCTGGCGTTCTCGATGCGCCTGCCCGAAAGCTACAAGCTGCGCGGCTTCAAGCTGCGCTGGTTCTTCAAGGAAGCGCTGCGCGACTTCCTGCCCGAGGCCATCATCACGAAGCAGAAGAAGGGCTTCGGCCTGCCCTTCGGCGTGTGGGCCAACCAGCATGCGGGGCTGAAGGCGCTGGCCGGCGACTCGCTGCGGTCGTTCGCCACGCGTGGCGTGGTGCGCCCGGCCTTCGTGCGCCAGCTGCTCGACGAACTGCTGCCAGCGCACCCCGGCTACTACGGCGAGATGGTGTGGATCCTGATGATGTTCGAGCAGTGGCTGCGCGGCCACGCGCCCGACTGGCGTTTCGAAGGCGCGGCTGCGTGAACCTGGCCGCTGCAGCGTCGGTCTCGTCTCTGTCCGATCCCGCTGAGAAGCCGCCGCTGGTCAGCGTCGTCATCCCGGTCTACAACGGCCGCGCGCACCTGGCCGAGACGCTGCGCAGCGTGCTCGGGCAGACCCACGCGCCGATCGAGATCATCGTCGTCGACGATGCGTCCACCGATGACAGCCTGGCGCTGGTGGCCGAGGTGGCGCCGCAGGCGCTGCGGCTGCAGCAGCGCAATGCCGGCGTCAGCGCGGCGCGCAACCGTGGCCTGGCGGCGGCGTCGGGGCGCTACGTCGCCTTTCTCGACCAGGACGACGTGTGGCACCCGCAGCAGGTGGAGCGCCAGGTGGCGTGGCTGGAGGCGCACCCCACCTGCGGCGCCGCCGCCACGCCGTACCACTTCTGGCACCCGCAGCAGGGCCGCTATCCGATTCCTGGCGACCTCTGGCCCGTCGATCCCGGCCCTGTCCACGACCCCGAGCACACCGGCTGGGTGCACCACCGATTTCTGTGGGACTGCTGGTCGCTCACCAGCGCCACGCTGCTGCGCCGCGACAGCGTGGTGGCCGTGGGCGGCTTCGACGTGACCTTGCCCTACAGCGAAGACTGGGACCTGTGGCTGCGGCTGGCGCAGCAGGTGGAGTTTGCGCTGCTGACCTGGCCGCCGGTGCTGTACCGCCAGCACCCCACGCAAGGCTCGCGTGCGGTGCGTCTGCGCGACTACCGCAGCGAGCTGCTGCTGCGCTATGCCGGCCGCCACGGCCTGGCCAGTGCCGATGGCCGCGCGCTGACACGGGCGCAGTTCGACCAGCGGCTGGCGCAGTTCCAGGCCGAGTTTGCGTACCAGCACCTGCAGCGCGGCGTGCGCAGCGTCGGGGTGCGTCACATGCTGGCCGCGTGGTGGCGCTGGCCGCGGCAGCCGCGCCGCCTGCTGGTGGCCTTGGCGGCGCTCACGGGCTGGCGGCCGCGCAACGCCTGAACCCCGCCGGCCGGGCCGGCATCTGCCGTGCGTTCAGCCGCCCGGCGGCAGCGCGCCGGCGCAGGCCGGCGCTGTGGCGATGGGCGCTGTGCCGAACGGCAGCCGCAGCCGCAGGCGGGGCTGCCACGCCGCGGGCAGGGGTGCAGCCACGAAGCACTGGCGCGGGCGGTGGTCGCCGGCCGCAGCGTCCACCAGTTGCTGCAGCCGCAGGCGCTGGTTGCCGCCACCTTCGGCCGTGGCCGGCCAGCCGCCGGCACCGTCGCCGACCACCAGGTTGTTGGCCACCAGCAGCGGTGCCATGCGGCCCAGGCGTGCGCCCGCCAGCGTGAGGAAGCTGCCGGCAGGCCCGGTGTTCACGAGCGTGTTGTGCACCAGCGCCAGCGCGTGCGGCCGCGTGGGCTCGGCGTCGAAGCCGACGGCCACCATGCGGCGGTTCTGCGTCTGCGGGCCTTGCACGACGAGGTTGCCGCTGACGAGGTTGATGCCGCCTTCGGCCAGCTCCAGCTCGTACGAGGCGCCACCCTGCGGACCGTCGTGCAGCACGTTGCACACGATGCGGTTCTCGCGCGCGCGCGACTTCACGAGGTGCCCGCGCCAGCCGTTCTCGAAACGGCAGCCCTGCAGCGTCAGCCGCGCGATGCGGCCGGCGTACAGCAGGTGGTGCAGCCCACCCGCGTGCCGTGGGGCGTCGGCGAACAGGCTGTCCTCGATGTGCAGCGTGCTCTCGGGCTGGTTGCCGCTGAGCAGCCCCATCTCGTTGTCGACGAAGCGGCAGCGCCGCACGACCAGCGCGCCGTGGTCGAAGCGCACGCCGGCGCCGTTGCCGTCGGGCACGCGCGCGCCGCGGAAGGTGATGTTCTCCAGCGTCACGTCGCCACGCACGACCAGGATGCCCTTGCCCAGGGCGTGCTGGCCGGCAGCGTCGAGCACGGCGCCGTCGCCCAGGCCGCGCAGCGTCAGGCCGCGGCCTTCCAGCACCGCGACGTCGCCGCGGTAGGTGCCGGGCAGCAGTTCGATGCGGTCGCCGTCGTGGCAGGCCCGCGCCGCGGCGGCGAGGCTGCCGAAGGCCGCGCCGGGCCCCACCGTCAGCACGCGTGCGGTCGCCGGGCCGGCGCTGGCCGGCGCGGGCTGCGGCCAGGCGGCGCCCAGCGCAGCGGTGGCTGCCGCACTGAGCCAGATGCGGCGCGACGCCATCGCGGTGGGCAAGGGAGCGTCTGGGGACACGGGCAGGCCGGGCAGTGAGCCCGGAGCGAAGGCCGGAGAGCGCGCGGATTATGTCCGCGCCGCTGCTGGGCCCTTGGCCCGGCGGCCAAGGGGCTTGGCCGCGAGCGCAGGGCGCCGACGCTAAACTACGCGGTTCGCCGGGGCCACGGGGCCCTGCAACCGCCTCCGCTGACAAGGACCCTCACCGTGTTCATCTCCAACGCCTACGCCCAGACCGCCGCTGCAGGCGGCGCCGAATCCAGCCTGATGAGCCTGCTGCCGCTGGTGCTGATGTTCGTGGTGCTGTACTTCATCATGATCCGGCCGCAGATGAAGAAGCAGAAGGAGATGAAGGCCATGATCGAGGCGCTGGCCAAGGGCGACGAGGTCGTCATCGCCGGCGGCGTGGTGGGGCGCATCGCCAAGCTCGGCGACAGCTTCCTCGAGATCGAGGTCGCCAATGGCGTCGAGCTGCAGGTGCAGCGCGGCGCCGTCGTGCAAGTGCTGCCCAAGGGCACCTTCAAGTAAACCGCCCCGGCGTGGCGCCCCGCCGGCCGGGGCGCGCGCCGTGTGCCAGGAACCCCCATGAACCGCTATCCCTGGTGGAAGTACGCGATCCTCGCGGTCGCGCTGCTGATCGGCCTGCTCTACACCGTGCCCAACCTGTACGGCGAGGCGCCTGCGGTGCAGGTGTCCTCGGGCAAGGCCACCGTGAAGATCGATGCGGGCATGGTGCAGCGGGTCGAGCAGGCCTTGCAGGCCGCCGGTCTGCAGGCCGACTTCGTGCAGTTCGACGGCAACTCGGTGCGCGCGCGCTTCCGCGACACCGACACGCAGATCAAGGCCAAGGACGCGGTCGCGAAGGCGCTGAACCCCGACGCGGCCAACCCGAGCTGGATCGTGGCGCTGAACCTGGTGTCGCGTTCGCCGGCCTGGCTGGCGCGCCTGCACGCGCTGCCGATGTACCTGGGCCTGGACCTGCGCGGCGGCGTGCACTTCCTGATGCAGGTCGACATGAAGTCGGCGCTGACGAAGAAGGCCGAGTCCTTCACCGGCGACATGCGCACGCTGCTGCGCGACAAGAACGTGCGCCACGCCGGCATCAGCCGCGACGGCGACAACGTCGAGGTGCGCTTCCGTGACGCCGCCACGCTGGCCACGGCGCGCAACCTGCTCACCGACCAGCTGCCCGACCTGGCCTGGACCGAAGCTGCCGACGGCACCGACCTGAAGCTGGTGGGCACGCTCAAGCCTGAGGCCGCGCGCCGCGTGCAGGAGCAGGCGGTCAAGCAGAACATCACGACGCTGCACAACCGCGTCAACGAGCTCGGCGTGGCCGAGCCGGTGATCCAGCAGTCGGGCCTGGACCGCGTGGTCGTGCAGTTGCCCGGCGTGCAGGACACGGCCAAGGCCAAGGACATCATCGGCCGCACCGCGACGCTGGAAATCCGCATGGTCAACGAGACCAGCGAGGCACGCGACGCCATTACCGGCGCCGGCCCCGTGCCCTTCGGCAGCGAGCGCTTCCTCGAGCGCGGCGGCCAGCCCGTCATCGTCTACCGCAGCGTGGTGCTGACCGGCGAGAACCTCACCGACGCGCAGCCCGGCTTCGACAGCCAGACGCAGGAGCCCACCGTCAACCTGACGCTGGACGCCAAGGGCGCGCGCATCTTCAAGGACGTCACGCGCGAGAACGTCGGCAAGCGCATGGCCATCATCCTGTTCGAGAAGGGCCGGGGCGAGGTCGTGACGGCGCCCGTGATCCGCAGCGAGATCGCCGGCGGCCGCGTGCAGATCAGCGGCACGATGACGACGCAGGAAGCCAACGACCAGTCGCTGCTGCTGCGCGCCGGCTCGCTGGCGGCGCCGATGGAGATCATCGAAGAGCGCACCATCGGTCCGAGCCTGGGTGCCGAGAACATCGACAAGGGCATCAACAGCGTGCTCTACGGCTTCGCCGCGATCGCCGTGTTCATGTGTGCGTACTACCTGCTGTTCGGTGTGTTCAGCACGCTGGCGCTGGCCTTCAACCTGCTGATCCTGGTGGCCGTGCTGTCCATGCTGCAGGCCACGCTGAGCCTGCCGGGCATGGCGGCGATCGCGCTGGTGCTGGGCATGGCGATCGACTCCAACGTGCTCATCAACGAGCGCGTGCGTGAAGAGCTGCGCAACGGCGCCTCGCCGCAGGCTGCCATCAACGCCGGCTACGAACGCGCGTTCGCGACCATCCTCGACTCCAACATCACGACGCTGATCGCGGGCCTGGCGCTGCTGGCCTTCGGCTCTGGTCCGGTGCGCGGCTTCGCGGTGGTGCACTGCCTGGGCATCGCGACCTCGATGTTCTCGTCGGTGATGTTCTCGCGCGGCCTGGTCAACCTCTGGTACGGGCGCAAGAAGAAGCTCAAGAGCGTGTCGATCGGCCAGGTCTGGCGGCCTGACGGTGCCGTCGTGGCGCCCAAGGGCGAGGGGAACTGAGCATGGAATTCTTCCGCATCAAGCGCGACATCCCGTTCATGCGCCATGCGCTGGTGCTGAACGTGGTGTCGTTCGTCACCTTCGCGCTGGCGGTGTTCTTCCTGGCCACGCGCGGCCTGCATCTGTCGATCGAGTTCACCGGCGGCACCGTCATCGAGGTGGCCTACGAGCAGCCGGCCGACCTGAACCGCACGCGCGCGGCGGTCGAGGCGCTGGGCTTCGGCGAAGTGCAGGTGCAGAACTTCGGCACCTCGCGCGACGTGATGATCCGCCTGCCGGTGCGCCAGGGCGAGAAGCAGACCGAGGTGGCCGGGCGCGTGTTCGAGGCGCTGTGCAAGGCCGAGAGCGGCACCACGGGCACCAAGGAATACACCACCGACAAGGGCGAGCAGGTCAGCCGTCCGTCGTGCAGCGTGGCCAGCGGCGCCGAGCCGCTGAAGCTGTCGCGCACCGAGGTGGTGGGTCCGTCGGTCGGCGAGGAACTCACCTGGGACGGCCTGATGGCGCTGGGCGCCACCGTCATCGGCATCATGGCCTACTTGGCCATCCGCTTCGAGTGGAAGTTCGCGGTCGCCGGCATCATCGCCAACCTGCACGACGTGGTCATCATCCTGGGCTTCTTCGCCTTCTTCCAGTGGGAGTTCTCGCTGGCGGTGCTGGCGGCCATCCTGGCGGTGCTGGGCTACTCGGTGAACGAGTCGGTCGTCATCTTCGACCGCATCCGCGAGACCTTCCGCAAGATGCGCAAGATGACCACGCCCCAGGTCATCGACCACGCCATCACCAGCACGACCAGCCGCACCATCATCACGCACGGGTCGACGCAGATGATGGTGCTGTCGATGCTGATCTTCGGCGGCCCCACGCTGCACTACTTCGCGGTGGCGCTGACCATCGGCATCCTGTTCGGCATCTACTCGTCGATCTTCGTGGCCGCGGGCATCGCCATGTGGCTGGGTGTCAAGCGCGAGGACTTGGTGAAGGTAGGGGCCAAGGAGAACGACCCGAACGATCCCAACGCCGGGGCCGTGGTGTAGAGTCAGTCACAACTTCACCCTCCTGCCCGACCGACTGCGCTGCCCATGGCGACTGGCGAATCCACCGCGAATCTCGCCAGCCAGGCACGGCGCCTCTACACCGAAGAACTGGTCAAGGGGTTGGTGGGCCTCGTGCAGGCCGCGATCGACGGCGCGCGCATCCTCTTCGACAAACCCTCCGAACACGCCACGCAGCTGCGCCGGCGTGACCTGGTGCAGGGGCTGATGACCGGTGCGCAGGGATGGCACCGCGGCATCGTCAACGGCCTGCGCCACGTGATGCTGCACGGTGCCTCGGCCTCGCGCCCGGGCGACCTGCCGCAGCCCGGTACGCTGGGCGGCGGGCCGCTGCAGCTGGTGGACGACGACACCATCGAGCTGGAGATCGTCACCTCGCGGCTGGCGCTGGCCATCATGGACCGCGCATCGTGGGAGTTCGCCGACCTGCGCTCGCGCATCGCCCACCTGGAGCGCCGTGCCGAGCTTGACCCGCACGACATGCTGCGCGCCCACGTGCTGGCCCGCATCGTCTTCGAATCGTGGCGCGCCGCCGGCCTGACGCTGGAAGGCTGGCGCGAGCTGCAGCCAGTGCTGCACGAGGAATTCGCGCTGCTGGTGGAAGAGTCGTACCACGAGACCAACCGCTGGCTCGCCGAACGCGGCGTGCTGCCCGACGTGGACCTGCGCCCGTTCATCCGCCGTTCGCGTGGCAACCCGAACCCGTCGTCGGCCGGCGGTTGGGGCGGCAGCAGCGGAGGGTTCGGCGATCCCGGCGCCAGCGGCGGCCAGGGTCACGGGCCGGCGTCGGGTTATGCCGCGCCGTCGGCCTACGGCCACCATTCCAGCGGCGGCTATGCCGGTTCCGGCGGTGGGGGCCTGATGCGCAGCGCTGTCGGCGACGAGACACGCATGATGACGCGCGCTGCCCCGCTGGCCCGCAGCCGCGACCACGCCGAGGCCGTGCTCGGCCGGCTGAACCGGCTGGTGGGCCGCCACGTGCCGGCGTTCGCGCAGTCCAACCACGTGCCGGCGATGTCGGCCGGGCTGTCGCGCGCCATCGACAACGCGCAGGCCGGCATCCGCCAGCGCCTGGCACCGACCACGATGCGCGGCGACGCGCTGGTCACGACGCCGGTGATGCTCGAGGAGATGCACCAGCGCAAGCAGGTGCTGAAGAAGGCCGCGGCCAGCCCCGAGGAGCGCGCCACCATCGAGATCGTGGCGCTGCTGTTCCAGAGCATCCTGACCGAAGAGCGCATCCCGGCCACCGTGCGCGTGTGGTTCGCGCGGCTGCAGATGCCGGTGCTGCGCGTGGCGGTCAGCGAGCCCGACTTCTTCGCCACGGTCGACCACCCGGCGCGGCGGTTGATCGACCGCATGGGCGCCTGCGTGATGGGCTTCGACAGCGCCACGCAGGGCGTGGGCGACGCGCTGGAGAAGGAGATCAAGCGCGTGGTGCAGGTCGTCGAGGCTTACCCCGACACCGGCCGCCGTGTCTTCCAGACCGTGCTGACCGAGTTCGAGAAGTTCCTGGAGCACTACTTCAAGAACGAGAACGAGGCCACGCGCAAGGGCGTGTCGCTGGCGCAGCAGGTGGAGCAGCGCGAGACGCTGGCCATCCAGTACACGATCGAGCTGCGCCGCATGCTCAACGAGGTGCCGGTGCAGGAGGGCGTGCGCCAGTTCCTGTTCCACGTCTGGGCCGACGTGCTGGCCACCACGGCCGTGCGCTACGGCGCGCAGGGCGACCAGACCAAGCAGATGAAGCGCGCCGCGGCCGACCTGATCTGGAGCGCAAGCGCCAAGGTCACGCGCGAGGAGCGCGCCGAGGTCATCCGCCGCCTGCCGCCGCTGCTGAAGTCGCTGCGTGAAGGCATGGCCTCGGCCGGCATGGACACGGCGCGCCAGGACGAGCAGATCCAGCAGCTGAACAACTCGCTGGCCGCGGCCTTCACGGCCAAGGCGGCGGTGATTCCCGACGACCGCCTGCGCGAGCTGATGGAGCGGCTGGAGACGCTCGAAGAGCTGCTGCCCGACGCCGCCGACGTGCAGATCGACGAGTCGATGGTGCTCGACCTCTCGGGCCACCAGAGCGCCGGCCTGGAAGTGGTGCTCGACGGCGGCTCGATGCCGACACCCGCCATGGTGGCCTGGGCGCGCGAGCTGCAGGTGGGCAGCTGGTACATGCTGGAGTACCGCGAGCACACCGAGGCCGTGCAGCTGGCCTGGCAGGGCATGCGCAAGCAGCTGTCGCTGTTCGTGTCGCCCAAGGGCCGCTGCGTGCTGTTCCAGCAGCACCGGCTGGCGTCGTTCCTGCAGGCGGGCCTGCTGCTGCCGGCGCAGGACGAGGCGCTCACCGTACGCGCCACGCGCAGTGCGCTGGCCAAGCTGGATGTCGATGCTTCGCGGCTGCTGAGCCAGTAGGCTCGGACCCGGTTCGCGCCCGCGGCTCAGTGGATCAGCCGGTCCTCGGCTGCCACGAACAGTTCGTCGAGGATCAGTGCGTCGGGCTCTTCACCCAGGCTCCAGAAGACCATCAGCACGATGATCTTCAGGTCCTCCAGCTCCATCGGGCCGCTGCCGACCGCGGTGGCGCGATCGATCACCATCTCGCGCATCGGCGCCGGCAGCACGCCCGCGCTCTCGAGGAAGCAGATGAAGCCGATGGACTCGTCGCCGAGCAGTTCGCGTTCGCTGTCGGAATAGACGCGGATGCTGCCCGCGGCAGCGCTGCCGGCGCAGGACTCGGCGCTGCTCGCCAGGCCTTCCAGCCAGCGCAGCGCCTCCTGGATCTCGTCGGACTCGAAGCCCACGGCCGACAGCTTGCGTTGCAGCTGCTGCTGGTCGGGGCAGGCGTCCGGCCGCCAGTAGTTCTCGTAGAGGTACACCAGCACGTCGAACATCAACCCACTATACCCGAGCACTTCGGCCCGGCCGCAGCCATCGGCGCCAGCAGTTCACGCCCTGTGCCGGACCCGCTCAGCCGCGGTGCAGGCGCTGGTACAGGCCACCCGGCAGGCGCGCCACGGCGCCCTCGAGTTCCAGTTCCAGCAGTCGCGCCGACAGCGTGGCCGTGGGCCAGCCATTGCGGGCCTGCAGCGCGTCCAGCGTCACCGGTTCGTGGCCCATCGCGTCGAGCAGCGGATCCTCGTCGCCGGCCGCGCCTGCCTCCACGGCTGCGGCCGCGGCCGGCCGGCGCTGGCCGCGCAGTTCGTCGACGATGTCGGCGGCATCCTGCACGAGCTTGGCGCCTTGCTGGATCAGCGCGTGGCAGCCCTTGGCCTGCGGCGCGTGGATCGAACCCGGGATCGCGAACACCTCGCGCCCGGCCTCGCTGGCGAGCCGGGCGGTGATCAGCGAGCCCGAGCGCAGCGCCGCTTCCACCACCAGCGTGCCCAGCGACAGCCCGGCGATGATGCGGTTGCGCTGCGGGAAGTTCTCGGGCAGCGCCGGCGTGCCGGGTGCGTATTCGCTGAGCAGCGCGCCGTGTTCGGCGATGCGTGCCGCCAAGGCGCGGTGCGCTTTCGGGTAGACCGTGTCGAGGCCCGTGCCCACCACGGCGATGGTGCCGGCGCGGCTGTCCAGCGCGCCCGCGTGCGCAGCGCCGTCGATGCCCTGCGCCAGCCCCGAGACGACGACCAGCCCCTCGTCGCCCAGCGCGCGTGCGAATGCGCGTGCGTTTTCCTGCCCCTGCGCGGTGGCGTGGCGGCTGCCGACGATGGCCACGCTGTCGGCGGCCAGCAGCGCGATGCTGCCCTGCACGTACAGCAACAGCGGCGGGTCGGCGGTCTGCAGCAGGCGCTGCGGGTACAGCGGGTCGCCCAGGGCCAGCACGTGGTGCTGCGGGCTGGCGTCCAGCCAGGCCAGGGCGGCCTGCAGGCGCGTGTCGAGGATCGGATTCGGCCGGGCGAGCGCGACAGCGGCACTGGCGCCGGCCACCTCGCGCCAGGCGCCGGCCCCCGCCGCCAGCACGCGCTGGGGGTCGCCGAAGGCGGTCAGCAGCCGCCGTGCCGACGTGCGACCGAGGCCCGGCGTTTCCAGCAGCCGCAGCCAGGCGCTGAACTCGATGCGATCCAGCCCCGGCGCGCGCACGGCAGGCGCCGCGGACATGCCGTGCTGGTCCACGCCGGTCAGGGCTGCGTGAAGCGGTCGCCCGGCTTGACGGGCTCGTTCACCGACAGGATCAGTGCGTAGCTCACGCGCTCGAACACGCGGAACACGAACAGAAGGCCGTGGCGCTCGTCGGGCAGGCGCATCGCGGTGCGCCCACCGTCGGTGCGGTCGACCGCCAGGACACCCCTGCGCCACAGCGCCAGCACGTGGCCGCGTTCGACGCCGTCGACCGCGCCGCGGTTGAGCGCGACGATCTGGTTCTGGCCGGCCGACAGCGCGTCGCCGTACAGCGACACGATCAGGCCTTCCATCGGCTTGGAAGGCGCGTGCGGCACGAAGGCCGTCAGGTCCTGCTGCGGCACCGGGGACAGGCGGTCGCCGACGTTGGCTTCCAGCCGCGTGCTGCTGATGCGGAAGGTCGACGGCACGACCGGCGACACGTTTTCGTCACCGGCCTTCTCGTTGACGGCCGTACCGACGTAGCGGCCCTCGTAGCCCAGCACTTCGCGCGTGGCGGGGTCGCGCAGCTCGCGCGGCTCGCGGAAGAGGCGGAAGTCGCGGGCGCCCTTCAGGTCGCCGCGCACGTAGGCGGTCTCGCCACGCGAGACCATCACGCGGCCTTCCTGCGTGGCCACGATGCGCGGTGCGCTGGCGAGTTCGTTGGTGTTGAAGACCACGGCCTCGTTCAGGAACGGGCCGATCAGGTGCAGCGGCACCGAGGCGATGGCGCCGTTGTCGAGCAGGTCGGTGCGCACGCGCGGCGACAGCTTCACGGTGCCGTCGGGGCCGAGGCCGGCATCGCCGATGCGCAGCGTGGCGCGGCCGTTGGACTTCACGAGCGTCAGCACCTGGCCCGGGTAGATCAGGTGCGGGTTGCGGATCTGGTCGAGGTTCATGCCCCACAGCTCGGGCCAGCGCCAGGGGCTGGTGAGGAAGAGCTTGGAGATGTCCCACAGCGTGTCGCCGCGCTGCACGGTGTGCGAGTCGGGGGCGTTGGGCGCCAGTTCCGACAGCGGCACGCCGGCCTGCGCGACCTGCTGCGCCGTGCTGCGCATCTGCGGCGTGATCGGGAAGTTGGGTTCGGCAGCCAGCACGGGTGCGCTGGCGACGAGGCCCCACGCTGCCGTGCCGAGCGCAGCAACCGCGCTGGCGATGGAGGTGCCATGACGACGGCGAGGGCTCATAGGACTTTGGTCTCCTGGCAAGGACGCACACCGCGAGCGGGTGCCACAATCTTGCCTAAAGGGCAGCGAAAATGCTCACTTGATTTGGCAGATTCTGCCCGTAAACCCTTGATATCGCAACGAAAGTGAGACCGGCCGCCGTGCCCCGTGCAACCCTTCACGGTGCTGGGCGTTGTGCCTGTTCCACAGCTGTTGCGACCTGTTTCCGCTGCCCGCTGCAGCGGCATTGATTCATGGCCCGACTTCCCATCCTGCGCTACCCCGATCCCCGCCTGCACACCGTGGCCCGCCCCGTGGCGGCGGTCGACGCGCGCATCCGGCAACTCGTCGACGACATGCTGGAGACCATGTACGGCGCCGACGGCGTTGGCCTCGCGGCGACGCAGGTCGACGTGCACGAGCGCGTCATCGTGATGGACACCTCCGAGCAGCACGACCACCCGATCGTGCTCATCAACCCCGAGATCGTGGCGCGCAGTGCCGAGATGCGCGTGGCGGAAGAGGGCTGCCTGTCGGTGCCGCAGATCTACGACAAGGTCGAGCGCCACGCCCAGGTGACGGTGCGCGCCACCGGCCGCGACGGCGAAGTGTTCGAGATGGAGGCCGACGGCCTGGCCTCCATCTGCGTGCAGCATGAGATGGACCACCTGCTGGGCAAGGTGTTCGTCGAATATCTCAGCAGCCTCAAGCGCGACCGCATCCGCACAAAGATGCTGAAGAAGACTCGCGAGGAGCAGCGCGGTTGAGCGACGCTGCTGCGCTGCGCGTCGGCTTTGCCGGCACGCCGGAATTCGCCGCGGTGGCCCTGCGCGCCATCCTGGCTGCGGGCCTGCCCGTGCCGCTGGTGCTGAGCCAGCCCGACCGCCCCGCGGGCCGCGGCATGAAGCTGCAGGCGTCGCCGGTGAAGCAGTGCGCGCTGGCGCAGGGCATTCCCGTGGCGCAGCCGCGCAGCCTGCGGCTCGACGGCAAGTTCCCCGATGACGCTGCCGCGGCGCGCCAGGCGCTGCAGGCGGCCGACCTCGACGTGCTGGTGGTGGCGGCCTACGGGCTGATCCTGCCGCCGTGGGTGCTGGCCACGCCGCGCCGCGGCTGCCTGAACATCCACGGCTCGCTGCTGCCGCGCTGGCGCGGCGCGGCGCCGATCCACCGCTCCATCGAAGCCGGCGACACCGAGACCGGCATCACCATCATGCAGATGGACGCCGGCCTGGACACCGGCCCGATGCTGCTGTGGCAGGCGCAGCCCATCGCCGCAGACGCCACCACCGCCACGCTGCACGACACGCTGGCCGAGCTGGGCGGCCGGCTCGTGGTGCAGGCGCTGCGGACGCTGGATGAACTGCAGCCGGTGCCGCAACCGGCGGAGGGCGTGACCTACGCGCACAAGATCGAGAAGGCCGAGGGCACCGTCGACTGGCGGCTGCCGGCGGTGCAGATCGAACGCCGCGTGCGCGCCTTCGACCCGTTTCCGGGCTGCAGCTGCGTGCTTGCCGGCGAGCCGGTCAAGCTGTGGCGCGCCGCCGTGGTGGCGGGGCAGGGCACGCCGGGCGCGGTGCTGGCGGCCGGCGCCGGGCGCCTCGTCGTGGCCTGTGGCGAGGGCGCGCTGGAACTGCTGGAACTGCAGCGCACCGGTGGCCGCCGTGTCGCGGCGCGCGACTTCCTGCACGGGCACCCCGTGGCGGCGGGCAGCGTGCTGGGTTGAGGCTGCGCTCCAGTCGGCCGACCGCTCAAGTCGGCCGGCGTGGCGGCCGATATCTCCGACAAGTCCTGCCATTGCCCCAGACCATGCGCCGCCTCGCCCTTCTCCTGTTCACATCCGCCCCGCTGCTGCTGGCCGGCTGCGACATGCTGGGCATCGAGTCGGCCAGCGCGGTGGCCGGCCGCAAGGAGGCCGAGGGCAAGGCCGTCGGTGCCGCCTGCCGCCACGCGGCGCGCGCCATCGAGGACTGCTACGCGCTGAACAAGAAGGCCGACAAGGCCGCCGTCTTCGCCGGCTGGCGCGAGATGAACGACTACATGCGCGAGAACAAGATCGAGCCCGTGCTGCCGACGTCCGCGGGCGCCGCGCCGACCAAGCTGGCCGACGAGTCGGCCAGCGACGAAGAAGAAGCACCGGTGTCCAAGAAGGGCGGCTGACGCCACCTGCCGCCGGCCACTGGCCACGGCGGCGACACTTCGTCGCGCCGCGCCGCAGATCGTCGCATCGGCCGCGCGCCGCGCAGGCCGCCGCGGCACAGTGCCTCCATCGCAGCACGATGGCACCACGAGGCACCCCATGCAGACTTTCTCCTCCCTGCTCCTGATCGTCGGCACCTGCCTGACACTGGGCATTGCGCCCCCGGCCTCGGCCGCCACCACCGGCTCGGGCCGCATGGCCACCGAACAACGTGCCGTCAGCGGCTTCGAGGCCGTCGCCACCACAGGTTCGATCGACATCGTGCTGCGCCAGACCGGCAAGGAGGCGGTCGAGGTGCAGGCCGACGACAACCTGCTGCCGTTGATCGAGACGGTGGTGGAAAGTGGCAGCCAGGGCCGCACGCTGCAGGTGCGCTTCAAGCGCGGCGAGCGTGTGGTCAACCACGGCCAGATCCGCGTCACGGTCGACGTGGTGCAGCTGAAGGCCGTCAGCACTGCCGGCTCGGGCGACGTCTTCGTCGACGGGCTGAAGACGCCGTCGTTCCAGCTGTCGATCGCCGGCTCCAGCGACGCCAAGCTGAACGGCCTGGCCACCGGGATGCTGGACCTGCGCATTTCGGGCAGCGGTGACGTGCTGGCTGCCGGCACCGCCGCCAGCGTGAAGCTCAGCATTGCCGGCAGCGGCGACGCCAACCTGGCCGGGCTGGTGGCCGACGACGTGCACGTGCGCATCGCCGGCAGCGGCGACGCCAGCGTCACGGCCAACAAGGTGCTCGACGTCTCGGTGGCCGGCAGCGGCGACGTGCGCTACGGCGGCAGCGCCACCACCATCAAGACCTCCACCGCCGGCAGCGGCACCGTGCGCACGCGCTGATCCGGAGCCGGGGCCGCTGCCGAGCCGGCATCGCTGCAGCGTGCGCCGGCACTTCGGCGCCATGCCGCGATGCAACAATCGCGGCATGGTTGCGATGGCTGGCTGGCGCCACCCCGAGTTTCGACGTGGCGTGCAGGAGATGTCCGGCATCGCGCTGGGCATTGCCGCCTGGGGGCTGATCACCGGCGTCGCCATGGTCAAGAGCGGGCTGCCGGTACCGATCGCGGTGCTGATGTCGCTGCTGGTGTTCGCCGGCACGGCGCAGCTGGCCGCGCTGCCGCTGATGGCCAGCGGCGCGCCGATCTGGGTGGTGTGGGCCACCGCGCTGTGCCTGAACCTGCGCTTCGTGATCTTCAGCGCGCAGTGGCGGCCCTACATCGCGCACCTGCCGCTGTGGAAGCGCGCGCGCTGGGCCTACTTCACGGCTGACCTGAACTACGTCGTCTTCATGCGGCGCTTCCCCGACCCGAAGCCGTCGCCCGAGCAGGCGCCTTACTTCTGGGGCGGCTCGATCACCAACTGGATCGCCTGGCAGGTGCCGTCGATGGTGGGCATCTTCTTCGGCGAGGCCATCCCGACGCAGTGGGGCATGGGTTTCGCCGGCACGCTGGCGCTGATCGGGCTGATGTGCTCGCTGCTGGCCGACAAGGCCTCGGTGGTGGCCGCGGCCGTGGCCGGCTGCGCGGCGGTCGCAGCCTACGCGCTGCCGCTGAAGCTCAACGTGGTGGTGGCGATCGCCGCGGCGGTGGCGATCGGGCTGCTGCTGGACCACACCACGCCCAAGCCGGTGCTGCCGGTGGATGACGAAACATGATGACCATGTGGGAAGCGGTGCTGACCATCGTCGGCCTGGCCTGCATCACGCTGCTGACACGCGGCTTCTTCATCCTGCCCGCGCGCGACCTGCCGCTGCCCGGCTGGCTGCGCCAGGGCCTGCGCTACGCGCCGCTGGCCGCGCTGGCAGCGGTGATCGTGCCCGAGGTGGTGACGAACAACGGCACGCTGATCACGACCTGGAAGGACGCGCGGCTCTACGCCGCCGCCGTGGGCGCGGCCTACTTCTTCTGGCGCCGCGGCATCCTGGGCACCATCCTCACCGGCACGGCGACGATGCTGACGCTGCGCCTCGGGTTGGGCTGGTAGCGCCTGCCCCGCCCGGCGGGTCTGCGAAACTAGCGGCAGTGCAACGCAGACCGCCCCCACCATGAACGTGCTCCGCTTCTCCGACATCGCAGCCTCCGGCCGTGCCCGTGGCCAGCGTGTGTTCATCCGCGCCGACCTCAACGTGCCGCAGGACGATGCCGGCCACATCACCGAAGACACGCGCATCCGCGCCAGCGTGCCCTGCATCCGCATGGCGCTCGACGCCGGCGCCGCGGTGATGGTCACCAGCCACCTGGGCCGCCCCACCGAGGGCGCGTTCAAGCCCGAGGACTCGCTGGCGCCGGTGGCCCGGCGTCTGGGCGAACTGCTCGGCCGCGAAGTGCCGCTGGTCGCGAACTGGGTCGACGGCGTCGACGTCGCCCCGGGCCAGGTGGTGCTGCTGGAGAACTGCCGCGTCAACAAGGGCGAGAAGAAGAACGACGAGGCGCTGGCGAAGAAGATGGCCGCGCTGTGCGACATCTTCGTGCACGACGCCTTCGGCACCGCGCACCGCGCCGAGGCCAGCACCTACGGCATCGCGCAGTTCGCCAAGATCGCCTGTGCCGGCCCGCTGCTGGCGGCCGAGATCGACGCCATCACGAAGGCGCTGGCGCAGCCGAAGCGGCCGCTGGTGGCCATCGTGGCCGGCAGCAAGGTCAGCACCAAGCTCACGATCCTGCAGGCGCTGGCGGCCAAGGTCGACGGCCTCATCGTCGGTGGCGGCATCGCCAACACCTTCCTGCTGGCGATGGGCCTGCCCATCGGCAAGAGCCTGGCCGAAGCCGACCTGGTGGGCGAGGCGAAGGCCGTGATCGACGCGATGCAGGCGCGTGGCGCCGCGGTGCCGATCCCGGTGGACGTGGTCACGGCCAAGACCTTCGCCGCCGACGCGCCCGCCACCGTGAAGGCGGTGGCCGACGTGGCGGCCGACGACCTGATCCTCGACATCGGCCCGCAGACCGCCGCCACGCTGGCCGCGCAGCTGAAGGCCGCCGGCACCATCGTCTGGAACGGCCCGGTCGGCGTGTTCGAGTTCGATGCCTTCGCGCACGGCACCGAGACCATCGCGCGTGCCATCGCCGCGAGCCCCGCGTTCAGCATCGCCGGCGGCGGCGACACGCTGGCGGCCATCGCCAAGTACGGCATCGAGGCCGACGTGGGCTACATTTCCACCGGCGGCGGCGCCTTCCTCGAAGTGCTGGAAGGCAAGACGCTGCCGGCGTTCGAGATCCTCAGCCGCCGCGCCGCGGGTTGAGGCCCTCCGCCGGGGCGGGCGATTGCCACCCCGGCGGTCGAAGCTGAATTCGCGCCGCTGCATGCCGCCCGCGGCGGGCGGGCGTAATCTCCCGGTCTCTCGCCAGAACAACCGGAGACAACGCCCGTGGACCAGACCAGCAGCAAGACCAAGACCGCGCCCAAGCCGCTGAGCGACGCCGAAGGCGCGCTGCGCGACGCCGCGCTCGAATACCACCGCGCCCCCACGCGCGGCAAGATCTCCGTCACGCCCACCAAGCCGCTGAGCAACCAGCGCGACCTGTCGCTGGCGTATTCGCCCGGCGTTGCCTACGCCTGCCTGGCGATCGAGGAAGACCCGTCACTGGCGGCCGAATACACCAGCCGCGGCAACCTGGTCGGCGTGGTCACCAACGGCACCGCGGTGCTGGGCCTGGGTGACATCGGCCCGCTGGCCGGCAAGCCGGTCATGGAAGGCAAGGGCTGCCTGTTCAAGAAGTTCGCCGGCATCGACGTCTTCGACATCGAGCTCGCCGAGCGCGACCCCGACAAGCTGGTCGAGATCATCGCCGCGCTGGAGCCGACGCTGGGCGGCGTGAACCTGGAAGACATCAAGGCGCCCGAGTGCTTCTACATCGAGAAGAAGCTGCGCGAGCGCATGAACATCCCGGTGTTCCACGACGACCAGCACGGCACCGCCATCATCTCGTCGGCGGCACTGCTGAACGGGCTGGAACTGGTGGGCAAGCAGATCGGCGACATCAAGCTCGCGGTGTCGGGCGCGGGTGCCGCGGCCATCGCCTGCCTGGATGTGATGGTGGGCCTGGGCGTGAAGCGCGAGAACATCTTCATGTGCGACAGCAAGGGCGTCGTGCGCGAAGGCCGCGGTGACAAGCTCGACGAGAGCAAGCAGCGCTACTGCCAGCGCACCGAGGCGCGCACGCTGGCCGACGTGGTGCGCGGCGCCGACGTCTTCCTGGGCTGCTCGGCGCCGGGCGTGCTGTCGGTGGAGATGGTCATGACCATGGCCGACAAGCCCATCATCCTGGCGCTGGCCAACCCCGAGCCCGAGATCCGGCCCGAGCTGGCCAAGGCCGCGCGCCCCGACTGCATCATCGCCACCGGGCGCAGCGACTACCCGAACCAAGTCAACAACGTCCTGTGCTTCCCGTACATCTTCCGCGGCGCGCTCGACTGCGGCGCGACCAAGATCACCGAGTCGATGAAGCTGGCCTGCGTGCGCGAGATCGCGGCGCTGGCCAAGGCCGAGGCCAGCGACGAGGTGGCCGCGGCCTACGCCGGCAAGGAACTGCGCTTCGGCCCCGACTACATCATCCCCACGCCGTTCGACGTGCGGCTGATCCTGCGCATCGCGCCCGCGGTGGCCAAGGCCGCGGCCGAGAGCGGCGTGGCCACGCGGCCCATTGCCGATCTCGAGGCCTACCGCCAGAACCTGGGCCGCTTCGTCTACCAGACCGGCATGTTCATGCGCCCGGTGTTCGCCGCGGCCAAGGCCGCGGCCGCGAAGTCGGCCGCGCGCGTGGTCTATGCCGAAGGCGAGGACGAACGCGTGCTGCGCGCGGTGCAGGTGGTGCTGGACGAAGGCCTGGCGCAGCCGATCCTGGTGGGGCGGCCCGAGGTCATCAGGATGCGGCTGCAGCGAAGCGGCCTGCGCCTGCAGCCCGGGCGCGACTTCGAGATCGTCGACCCCGAGAACGACCCGCGCTTTCGCAGCTACTGGGAGACCTACCACCAGCGCATGGGCCGCGAGGGCATCACGCCCGAGGCAGCCAAGGCCGCGGTGCGGCGCTCGAACACACTGATCGCGTCGCTGATGCTCAAGCGCGGCGAGGCGCAGGCGATGATCTGCGGCCTGGTGGGCCGCTTCGACCACCATCTGGAGCACGTGCGCACCGTCGTCGGCCTGCAGTCGGGCGTGCACACCGCGGCGGCGATGAATGCGCTGACGCTGGACAAGCACACCCTCTTCATCGCCGACACCTTCGTCAACGAGGAACCCAGCGCCGAGGAACTGGCCGAGATCGCGCTGATGGCCGCGGCCGAGGTGCGGCGCTTCGGGCTGCCGCCGAAGGTGGCGTTCCTGTCGCATTCGATCTTCGGCTCGTCGTCGCGCGCGTCGGCCCGGCGCATGCGCGCGGCGCGCGACCTGTTCGTGCAGCGCGCGCCCGACATCGAATGCGACGGCGAGATGCACGGCGACGCCGCGCTGTCGCCCGAGGTGCGTGCCGGCTACCTGCCCGACAGCACGCTGACCGGCAGCGCCAACCTGTTGGTGCTGCCCAACCTGGACGCCGCCAACATCCTGTTCAACGTGCTGAAGATGACCGGCAGCAACGGCGTCACGGTGGGCCCGATCCTGCTGGGCACGGCGCTGCCGGCGCACATCCTCACGCCGTCGGCCACTGTGCGCCGCGTCGTCAACATGACGGCGCTGGCGGTGGCCGACGCGGCGGCCGCCCAGGCCACGTAACCGCTTCGTTATCGATCAGGCCGCGGCGCGCCTATCATCGGCGCGCCCTTTTCCGCAGGAGACCCTTGCCCATGCGCGCCACCAAGATCGTCGCCACCCTCGGCCCCGCCTCATCGTCGCCCGAGATCCTGGAGGCGATGATCCGCGCCGGCGTCGACGTCGTGCGGCTGAACTTCTCGCACGGCAAGGCGCAGGACCACATCGACCGCGCCGCGCTCGTGCGTGCCGCGGCGGCCCGCGCCGGCAAGGAAGTGGCCATCATGGCCGACCTGCAGGGCCCGAAGATCCGCGTCGGCAAGTTCGAGGGCGGCAAGACCGAGCTGACGAACGGCCAGCGCTTCGTGCTCGACGCGTCGCGCACCGAACCCGGCAACAACGAGGTCGTGGGCCTGGACTACAAGGACCTGCCGCGCGACGTGAAGCCCGGCGACACGCTGCTGCTGAACGACGGCCTGATCCGGCTCACCGTCGACCTGGTGCTGGGCGACCAGGTGCAGACCACGGTGGTCGTGGGCGGCGAGCTCAGCAACAACAAGGGCATCAACAAGGCCGGCGGTGGCCTCACGGCGCCGGCGCTCACGGCCAAGGACATGGAGGACATCAAGACCGCGATGTCCTTCCAGTGCGACTACCTCGCGGTCAGCTTCCCCAAGAGCGCCACCGACATGGAGATGGCGCGGCAGCTCGCCAACGTGGCCGGCGAGCCCTGGCGCCACAAGCCGGCGCTGATCGCCAAGATCGAGCGCAGCGAGGCGATCCCCGTGCTCGACCAGATCCTGCGCGCCTCCGACGGCATCATGGTCGCGCGCGGCGACCTCGCGGTGGAGGTCGGCAACGCGGCGGTGCCGGCGCTGCAGAAGCGCATGATCCGCATGGCGCGCGAGATGGACAAGGTGGCCATCACCGCGACGCAGATGATGGAGTCGATGATCGTCAATGCCGTGCCCACGCGCGCCGAGGTCAGCGACGTCGCCAACGCCGTGCTCGACGGCACCGACGCAGTGATGCTCAGCGCCGAGACCGCCGCCGGCAAGTACCCGGTGGAGACCATCGTGCAGATGGCCGCCATCGCGCTGGAGGCCGAGGCCGCCGACGACTTCTCGATCGAGACCGACTTCACCAACAAGCGTTTCGGCCGCATCGACCAGAGCATCGCGATGGGTGCGCTGTTCACCGCCCACCACCTGGGCTGCAAAGCCATCATCGCGCTCACCGAGTCGGGCAGCACCGCGCTGTGGATGAGCCGGCACAACATCAAGGTGCCGATCTTCGGCCTCACCTCGCAAGACACCTCGCAGCGCCGCATGACGCTGTACCGCAACGTGCGCCCGCTGCTGATGCCCCGGCTGAACGACCGCGACGAGGCGCTGGCCACCGCCGAGCGGCTGCTGGTGGAGCGCGGCGTGCTGCGCGGCGGCGACACCTACGCCATCACCTGCGGCGAGCCCATGGGCTACCCGGGCGGCACCAACATGCTGAAGGTGTGCCGGGTCGGCTGACGCCGGGCTGGGCGCTCGTCTTGACGCGGGTCAAAGGCGTGCGCTGACGCCGCGCGCAGCATCTGCAGCCTCCGGGTCCCCCTGACGAGGCTGCGATGGCTGCAACGCACTACATCCGCTGGTTCCGCGAACTGGCGCTCGACGACCTGCCGCTGGTGGGCGGCAAGAACGCCTCGCTGGGCGAGATGTTCCAGCAGCTCACGCCATTGGGCGTGCGCATCCCCGACGGCTTCGCCGTCACCGCGCCGGCCTACCGCGACGCACTCGACGCCGCCGATGCCTGGCCCGAGCTGCACCGGCTGCTCGACGGCCTGGACAAGCGCGACACCGACGCGCTGTCGCGGGCCGGCGCCCGCGCCCGCGAGATCGTCTACGCCGCGCCGATGCCGGCGGCCGTGGAGCAGCAGCTGCGCGCCGCCTGGCGTGCGCTGCAGGCGCAGGTGGGCCCAGACCTGAGTGTGGCCGTGCGCAGCTCGGCCACGGCCGAGGACCTGCCCGGCGCCAGCTTCGCCGGCCAGCACGACACCTACCTGAACATCCGCGGCGAGGAACTGCTGATCGACGCCGTGAAGCGCTGCCAGGCCAGCCTGTTCACCGACCGCGCCATCAGCTACCGCACCGACCAGGGCTTCGACCACTTCAAGGTCTCGCTGTCGGTGGCCGTGATGCAGATGGTGCGCAGCGACCTCGCCAGCAGTGGCGTGATGTTCACGATCGACACCGAGTCGGGCCACCCCGACGTGGTCTTCATCACCGGCGCCTGGGGGCTGGGCGAGAACGTCGTGCAGGGCACGGTGGACCCCGACGAGTTCTACGTGCACAAGCCCACCTACCGCCAGGGCCACCGCGCCGTGCTGCGGCGCACGCTGGGCGAGAAGCAGGTGCGCATGGTCTACGCGCCGGGCCGCACGCGCGAGCCGGTGGTGAACCGCCCGACACCCAAGGCCGACCGCGCGCGCTTCTGCCTCAGCGACGCCGATGTGCTGGAGCTCGCGGGCGCCGCGATCCAGATCGAAGAGCACTACAGCCGCCTCGCCGGCACCGCGCGGCCGATGGACATCGAATGGGCCAAGGACGGCCCCGACGGCGCGCTGTACATCGTGCAGGCGCGGCCCGAGACGGCGGCTTCGCGGCGCTCGGCGACGCTGCTGGAGGAGTTCGTGCTCGACGGCCAAGGCCCGGTGCGCGCCAGCGGCCGCGCAGTGGGCGCCAAGATCGCCAGCGGCCGCGTGCGGCGCGTCACCGACGGCCGGCACCTGGCGGACTTCCAGCCCGGCGAGGTGCTGGTGGCCGACACCACCACGCCCGACTGGGAGCCGGTGATGAAGACCGCCGCCGCCATCGTCACCAACCGCGGCGGCCGCACCTGCCATGCCGCCATCGTGGCGCGCGAACTCGGCATCCCGGCCGTGGTGGGGGCCGAGCAGGCCACCGAGGTGCTGGCCGACGGCGAGACGGTCACCGTCAGCTGCGCCGAGGGCGCGGTGGGCCGTGTCTACGACGGTGCACTGGCGTTCCACAAGACCGTCAGCGACGTCAGCGGGCTGCAGCGTCCGAAGACCGCGATCCTGGTCAATCTCGGCAACCCCGAGCTCGCGTTCCAGACTTCGCTGATGCCGTGCGACGGCGTCGGCCTGGCGCGCATGGAGTTCATCATCAACGAGCACATCCGCGTGCATCCGATGGCGGTGCTGCACCCCGAGCGCATCACCGACACCACGGTGCGCGCGCAGGTGCAGGCGCTGTCCGCCGGGCACGCCAGCGGCGCGGACTACTTCGTGCAGAAGCTGGCCGAAGGCGTCGGCACGATCGCTGCGGCCTTCTATCCGCGGCCGGTGATCGTGCGGCTGTCGGACTTCAAGAGCAACGAATACGCCGCGCTGCTGGGCGGGCGCGACTTCGAGCCATTTGAGGAAAACCCGATGATCGGTTTCCGCGGCGCCGCGCGCTACATCCACCCGGCCTACGCCGAGGGCTTCGCGCTGGAGTGCTGCGCGATGCAGCGCGTGCGCCAGGCGATGGGGCTGACGAACCTGAAGCTGATGGTGCCGTTCTGCCGCCGGCTCGACGAGGCGCGCGGCGTGCTCGCGGCGCTGGCGTCGCACGGGCTCGTGCGCGGGCAGGACGGGCTGGAGGTCTACGTGATGTGCGAGATCCCGAACAACGTGCTGCTGATCGACGAGTTCAGCCAGCTCTTCGACGGTTTCTCGATCGGCAGCAACGACCTGACGCAGCTGACGCTGGGCGTGGACCGCGACAGCGCCATCGTCGCCGACAGCTTCGACGAGCAGGACCCGGGCATGCTGAAGATGCTGCGGCTGGCGGTGGAAGGCGCGCGCCGCAACGGCCGCCACAGCGGCATCTGCGGCCAGGCGCCGTCGGACCACATCGAGGTGGCGCGCTACCTGGTGCGGCTGGGCATCGACAGCATCAGCGTCACGCCCGACCGCGTGCTGCGCACGATGCAGGCGGTGGCCGAGATCGAGGCCTCAGGCGGCCGGGGCGCCGGCGTGGGCTGAGCGCACGGAGCGAACGGCCGCGACCATCGCGGCCACGCGCGGCGCCATGCCCACGGCCACCAGGTCCACGCCCGGGTGCGCGTGCGAGAACACGCGGAACAGTTCGTCGGCGAAGCCGTGGCCGACGTCGGCGATGCCGGCGAAGTCGACCTCGGCGCGCTGGAAGCGCTGCAGTCGCGAGGCCACGCGCCGCGCCTGCGCGCGCGACTCCAGCCCCGTGTGCTCGTCCGTCATCAATCGCAGCGGCACGGTGGTCGTGTCGAAGCCGTAGCCGGCGCCGTCGGCGCTGTGCGTGCGCAGCACGTCGTCGAGCGTGCGCGTGGTGTCGAGCGCGATCGCGATGTAGACCGAGGTGCCCTGCCGCGGCACGGCCTTGGCGCCGTGCCAGCTGCGGCGGTCCCAGCCGCGGAACTGGAACGCACGGTGGTTGGCATGCAGGTCGCACACGTCGGCCAGCCGCGCGCTGAAGAACAGGCCGTGGCCGCTGTGGCGGTCGGGTGCGCTGGTGAGCTTGCCCTTGCTCAGCTCCAGCATCGCCAGCGTCGGGTCGGTGATGTCGAAGTTCTGCTGGATGCGTTCGAAGACGCCGACGCCGTCGTCCGACACCAGCAGCTGCAGGTGCAGGGCCGTCTGCCGCACCGACACCGTGACCTGCGTGCCGCCGCTGTGGTCGATGGCGTTGTTCAGCAGTTCGGTGAAGGCATGCTGCGCCATGCGCGCCACGTTGGGCGGCAGCGCGAAGCAGGGCGCGAAGTCGCGCTGCCAGGGCAGGTCTTCCTGCAGCCCGGCGAGGGCGTAGCGCTGCACCACCTGGCGCAGCGGACCTGGCCGGTAGGCCGCGTCGCGGCGCATGCCGTCGCGCTGCAGCCACTGCGCCGCCACCAGCTTGCGCAGCAGCGCCAGCGCCGAGCGCCGGCTCACGCCCAGGCGCTGTGCCACGTGCTCGGGCAGTTGCGCGCCGTGTGCGATCGCGGCGGCGGTGATCCACTGCGTGGCAGCCTGCAGGGTGTGACGAGCCATGGTGTGCCTTCCAGCCACGGCGCCCACGCGCCGCCGAACCTGCAGTGTCCGGCGGCGTGCGTTGTGACTTGAGCCGGATAAGACGGCATGTTTCGGGTCATTTCTGCGTCGGGATGCGTCGCTAAAATGCGTCGATTACCGCCGGGTTACAGCGTCCGCTGCCGCCGCGCACCTCCCACCCACTCTGCCCAGGGCTTCACCATGCCACTCGTCTCGATGCGCCAACTGCTGGACCATGCCGCCGAACACGGCTACGGCATTCCGGCCTTCAACGTCAACAACCTCGAACAGGTGCAGGCGGTGATGACCGCCGCCGCCGAGGTCGGCGCCCCGGTGATCCTGCAGGCCAGTGCGGGCGCCCGCAAGTACGCCGGCGAGCCCTTCATCAAGCACCTGATCCTGGCCGCGGTGGAGCAGTGGCCGCAGGTGCCGCTCGTGATGCACCAGGATCACGGGCAGAGCCCCGACGTCTGCCAGGGCGCGATCAACCTGGGCTTCAGCTCGGTGATGATGGACGGCAGCCTGGAAGCCGACGGCAAGAGCATCGCCAGCTACGACTACAACGTCGAGGTCACGCGCCGCGTCGTCGACATGGCGCACAAGGTCGGCGTCACGGTCGAAGGCGAACTGGGCTGCCTGGGCAGCCTGGAGACGATGAAGGGCGACAAGGAAGACGGCCACGGCACCGACGCGACGATGACGCGCGAGCAGCTGCTGACCGACCCCGAGCAGGCCGCCGACTTCGTCAAGCGCACGCAGCTCGACGCGCTGGCCATTGCCATCGGCACCAGCCACGGCGCCTACAAGTTCACGCGCAAGCCCACCGGCGACATCCTGGCCATCGACCGCATCAAGGAGATCAACCGCC
>VFQO010000167.1_pt1 | contig 83050 bp, 78 predicted proteins | sample 3512331 | NCBI WGS metagenome assembly VFQO01 (sample SAMN10412371, study PRJNA504923) | tailings metagenome | isolation source: Replicate 3 from Balatoc abandoned mine | place: Philippines: Itogon, Benguet | collected 2017-08-28 | reverse complement strand
GGAATCCTCACGCGCAGCAGTACGCCGCTTGCCAATGCCACTTTCGGAAGATGTCGTCATGGAATTGACTTTCCCATAAAGCGCAGCCGATGTTGCAAACAAACTGGCTTTTTTAGTCTATACATGGTCTGCGTCCCGCTCGAGCAACACAAATGCTCGCTCCCGCATGGGCTTGGGAGGGCGCCTGCCGCGATCGGTGAAGCTCATGGGGTCAAAAGACAAAAGGTAACTACGATATCTCTAAATGACGCCGTAAATTAAGCTACTAACCTAATGCGAAGCGCGCCTGAGTCAACGTCTATGTTGATCCTATTCCAAGCCGCGTCGCGACCTGAAGCGGCTAACAATCAATAATTTAACTCTCCATGCGCATTCCTGACCTGTCACGACATGGCGCTTATAGTACGGCTGCATGGGTGCGCCCGACAATCTGCGTGGCTGGAGTCGGCAAGTAGCGAGCGGCGCCCTATCCGTCCAGCGGCCAGACGGTCAGTATAGACCTCTATCGCCGTGACGTGGCGCCGTACGAGATGACAAATTGAAGAGAGGCTCTCATCGACCCTCTGGCGCCACCAATTCCTGTGGAGCGGCACGAACGCTATCGAACAGCCATTGCCTTGCCACTCTCACACGAGCGAGATTGTGCGTATCGCGGTGGGTCACGATCCAAAAGGTGCGGAGGATTGAATGGTCGGCACAGACTGTCTCTAGCGCCTGGTCTCGGTCACCAATGAAGCAGGGTAGAACCGCAATTCCGACTCCTTCCGCGGCCATTCGATGCTGAGCATTGATGCTTGAAGAGCGGAGCTGGGCCTTCAAACCTGGGCTCAGTTCCTCCAGATAATTGAGCTCGGGCGCGAACACGAGATCTGGGACATAACTGATCAGCGTGTGGCCTTCTGAGAGGTGCCCCGGCGTGCTGACGGGGGGATGGCTGGCGATGTAGCTCTTCGCCGCGTAAAGCCTCAATTGATAGTCTGCTAGCTTCTGGCATATCACAGGGCCAGTTCTGGGGCGCGACAGCATTACGGACAGGTCAGCTTCGCGGCGGGAAGGATTCAGGAAACCGCTGTTTGCAACGAGGTCGACGACCAGCTTGGGGTGCTGCATCGCCAAGGTGCGCAAATGGCGCGCGAGAAACTGGCTGCCGAAACCTTCTGCGACGCTGAGGCGCAGGTTGCCGGCGACGCCGTAGGGCGCGCTGGCGTCATCTCCAATTTCTTCGGCCGCAGCAGCCATTGTTTCGGCCTTGGCGAGAAGCGCTTCTCCCGCCTCGGTCAGTTCCTGCCCGGTACGCTGTCGTTCAAAAAGCGCCGCGCCGAGACGCGCTTCAAGTCGCTTGAGCTTTCGCGCAACGGTGGTGGCGTCTTGTCGTAACAGGACGCTGGCTTTGCCGATCTGCCCAGTTTGCGCGACAGCAATAAAGGCGCGGATATCTTCCCAGTTGAGACGCTGCATATTTGCAGGTCATACCTGTGATCTATCTCGTTGTCTGCAGAATTCCTTGGAGTAGTTGGGGGGGATAAGAACCGCTAGTAGGATATCTGCATGCGTCAGATCGACCATTTCATTGTCGGCGACAGGCCCGCGCCGGTGCGCAAGCACGCCATCTGGAACCCCTCGACCGGCGAAGTGCAGGCCGAAGTCGGGCTCGGCGATGCGGCGTTGCTCGCACAGGCCGTCGCGACCGCCAAGCGCGTCCAGCCTGCCTGGGCCGCTACCAACCCGCAGCGCCGCGCGCGGGTGATGTTCGCCTTCAAGGAACTGGTCGAGGCGAACATGCAGGGCCTCGCTGAAATGCTCTCATCCGAACACGGCAAGACCGTGCCCGATGCGAGGGGCGATGTGCAGCGCGGGCTCGAGGTGATCGAATATGCCTGCGGTCTCCCCCAGATCATGAAAGGCGAATACACCCACGGCGCAGGGCCGGGGATCGACGTCTATTCGATGCGCCAGCCGCTCGGGATTGGCGTCGGCATCACCCCGTTCAACTTCCCGGCGATGATCCCGATGTGGATGTTCGGCATGGCCTGCGCGGCGGGGAACGCCTTTATCCTCAAGCCCTCGGAGCGTGACCCGAGCGTGCCGGTGCGGCTTGCCGAACTGTTCCTTGAAGCGGGCGCGCCCGAGGGGTTGTTGCAGGTCGTCCACGGCGACAAGGAAATGGTCGACGCGATCCTCGACCACCCGGATATCGCCGCAATCAGCTTCGTCGGATCGTCCGACATCGCGCAATATATCTACGCGCGCGGTTCTGCGAACAACAAGCGGGTGCAGGCGTTCGGCGGGGCGAAGAACCACGGGATCGTGCTGCCCGATGCGGACCTCGATCAGGTCGTTACCGATCTGACCGGCGCGGCCTTCGGCTCGGCGGGCGAACGCTGCATGGCGCTGCCCGTCGTGGTGCCGGTAGGCGAGGAGACGGCGGAACGCCTCAAGGAAAAGTTGCTCAAATCCATCGCGGCCCTGCGCATCGGCGTCTCGAACGATCCCGACGCGGATTACGGCCCGGTCGTGACCGCTGAACACAAGGCGCGGATCGAACAGTGGATCACCACCGCCGAGGAAGAAGGCGCGAAAATCGTTGTCGATGGGCGCGGGTTCACCTTGCAGGGGCATGAAAAGGGCTTCTTCGTCGGCCCGACGCTGATCGATCACGTCACCCCGCAGATGAAGTCGTACCAAGAGGAAATCTTCGGCCCCGTCCTCCAGATCGTGCGCGCCAAGGACTTCGAGGAAGCGGTTCGCCTGCCCAGCGAGCATCAATATGGCAACGGCGTCGCGATCTTCACCCGCAATGGCCACGCCGCGCGCGAATTCGCGGCGCGGGTGAATGTCGGGATGGTCGGCATCAACGTGCCGATCCCGGTGCCGGTCGCTTACCACAGCTTCGGCGGGTGGAAGCGGTCGGGCTTCGGCGACATTGACCAATACGGCACCGAGGGGCTCCGGTTCTGGACCAAGAACAAGAAAATCACCCAGCGCTGGCCCGACGGCTCGCCCGACGGCTCCAACGCCTTCGTCATCCCAACGATGGGGTGAGCGCCAGACTCGCTCCCCTTTACGACATTCCGCCCTGGTGTCCGCCCGAACAATTTGCGGGCGGACACCAATTTTTGCCGGAAAGCTTTCAATGACAAACCAGTTTCAACTTAACGACGATCAGCTCGCCATCCGCGAAGTCGCGCAGCGCTTCACCGCCGACCGGATCACCCCCCACGCCGCCGAGTGGGACGAGAAACACATCTTCCCGCGCGACATCATCAAGGAAAGCGCCGAGCTGGGCTTTGGCGCGATCTATGTTTCGGAAGAATCGGGCGGGATCGGGCTTGGGCGGCTGGAAGCGGCGCTGATCATGGAGGCGATGGCCTATGGCTGCCCTTCGACCAGCGCCTTCATCTCGATCCACAATATGGCCGCATGGATGATCGACCGCTTCGGCGGGGAGACCGTCAAGGCGAAGTATCTGCCTGACCTCGTCACGATGGAGAAGATCGCCAGCTATTGCCTGACCGAACCGTCGAGCGGGTCGGACGCCAGCGCGCTGCGCACCACCGCACGCCGGGATGGGGATCACTTCGTTCTCAATGGCACCAAGCAGTTCATCTCGGGCGCGGGCGCTAATGAGGTTTACGTGGTGATGGTGCGCACCGGCGAGGATGGGCCGAAGGGCATCTCCTGCCTCGTGATCGAGAAGGACATGCCCGGCGTCAGCTTTGGCGCGAACGAGAAGAAGCTCGGCTGGCATTCGCAGCCGACCGCGCAGCTGATCCTTGAAGACGTGCGCGTGCCGGTGGAAAACCTCGTCGGCGGCGAGGGCGAGGGCTTCCGCATCGCGATGATGGGACTGGATGGCGGGCGGCTGAACATCGGCGCCTGCTCACTCGGCGGCGCGCAGCGATGCCTCGACGAGGCAGTAAAGTATACCAAGGAACGCACCCAGTTTGGTCAGCCGGTGGCTGAGTTCCAGAACAGCCAGTTCATGCTCGCCGACATGGCCACCGATCTGGAGGCGGCGCGCGCGCTGCTCTATCTCGCGGCCGCCAAGGTGACGGACAACGCGCCCGACAAGACGCGCTTCTCCGCCATGGCCAAGCGGCTGGCGACCGACAATGGATCGTCCGTGGTCGACCGCGCGCTCCAGCTGTTCGGCGGGTATGGCTATTTGCAGGATTACCCGATCGAACGCTTCTGGCGCGATCTCAGGGTGCACTCGATCCTCGAAGGCACCAACCAGATCATGCGCATGGTCGTGGGCCGGGACCTGCTGCGGCAGTGATAGCGCCGGCAGAACATTACATAATCAGGCCATGCCTGACCTTGCTAAATCGCACAGGTCCGGCGTTGAACGTCGAAAGAACTGCATCATGAAAATTGCCTTTATCGGCCTCGGCAATATGGGCGGCGGAATGGCTGCCAATCTGGTGAAGGTTGGCCATGAGGTCCGTGCCTTCGATCTCAGCGATTCCGCGCTCGCCGCCGCCCGCGAGGCGGGGTGTTCGACCTTCGCTACGGCCAAGGAAGCCTGCGTAGAGGCGGAAGCGGTCGTCTCAATGCTGCCCAACGGAACAATCGTAAAACAGGTCTATTGGGACGACGTCATCGGCCACGCCCCCGAAGGCACGATCCTGCTCGATTGCTCGACCATCGACGTCGCCACTGCGCGCGAGGTGATCGAAGTGACCGGGGCTCATGGCTACCAGATGGTCGATGCGCCTGTATCGGGCGGGATTGCCGCAGCCAATGGCGGGACGCTGACCTTCATGGTCGGCGGCTCCGACGAGGCGTTCGCCCGCGCCCAGCCGATCCTAGCCGCGATGGGCAAGGCGGTGATCCATGCAGGCGACGCGGGTAATGGGCAGGCCGCCAAGATCTGCAACAATATGCTGCTCGCCATCCATATGATCGGCACCTGCGAAGCCTTCGCGATGGCGCAAAGGCTGGGGCTGGACGCGCAGACCTTTTACGATATTTCAAGCGTCTCAAGCGGCCAGTGCTGGTCGATGACATCCTATTGCCCGGTTCCCGGCGTCGGCCCGATGACGCCCGCTGACAACGACTACCAGGGCGGGTTCGCCGCCGGGCTGATGCTCAAAGACCTCAAGCTAGCAATGGAGGCAGCCGACGGGGCAGGGGCGAAGGTCGAACTCGGCGAGCACGCCCGCGCGATCTATGAAGCTTTCGCCAAGGAAAGCGCAGGATTGGATTTTTCCGGATTGATACGTGGCCTTAGCTGATCTCCAATTGTTATGCGCTGCCGCGATCAATCGACATGATCACAGAACGCCTGCCATTGAATGATCGGGAACGCTTATTCATCGAGTTTTTGAAATAGCTAAACTGGCATTTACGGCACAGCGATGGTCGCGATTTCTCAGCCAGTTTCGGCCATGAGCCCGCTGCCAGCCCAACAGCCGACATGCGGCTTCAGCCCCTGCTAGCTAAAACTCTCCGTTCCGCAACCGGCTGAGATGCAGTCGATATGTCGGTCCGTTTGTGCGAAGACAGATTGTCGGCCTCTGGCAGAACTGGCCGTTGGACACGCCGTGCGCGAATGACAAGGAAGTCCAGAAAGAGCTACACTATGGCAGGAAGTCATGCCATTCCAATGATGGCTATTTGGTCCGCAATCGGGAACAAGTTTAGTACATCTGGACTAGGGTCCGGACTCATAAACGGGATTCACAGCGGCGCCGGGTTGTGATTCAACTGCCTCCAGCGAGGAGGTACGGTGAATGGCGGATTTCTTCTGGTTTTCTGATGAGCAGTGGGCGCGGATCGAGCCGCTCCTGCCGCAGGATACGCGTGGGATGCCGCGGGTCGATGACCGGCGGGTGCTCTCCGGCATTGTCCACGCATTGAAGAGCGGCGGTCGTTGGGGCGATTGCCCCGAGCACGTCTACGGCCCGAAGAAGACGCTCTACAACCGTTTCCGGCGTTGGGCCGAGCGCGGTGTGTGGGAGCGCATCTTTGCTGACCTTGCCGGGCTCGAAGGCGTGCCGTCGAAACTGTTCATCGACAGCTCGTGCATCAAGGTTCACCGCACTGCTGGTGGCGCAAAAGGGGGGCCTTGGCTCATGGTATCGGCATCACCAAAGGCGGGCGCAACACCAAGCTCCATGCAGTCTGCGACGAGAAGGGCCGCCCGCACGTCCTCCTGCTGACCCCCGGCAACACGCACGACGCAAAGGTCGCCGTCATGGCGATCAATGCCGTTCCGCCCTCGGAATATCTGGTCGCTGACAAAGGCTACGACAGCAACGCCTTGCGCTCATGGCTGATCGAGCGCGGCACAACACCGGTCATCCCCTCAAAGTCTAACCGCAAAGTCCAGATCCAACACGACAGGCAGATCTACCGCCAGCGTAACGTCGTCGAGCGCATGTTCTGCCGGTTCAAGGACTGGCGCAGAGTAGCAACACGGTTCGACTGCAACATCAAGACCTTCATGGCAACCATCGCCATCGTAGCCTTCGTCACGTGGTGGCTCTAATGAGTCCGGACCCTAACTATCTCTTCGGTATCTCTGGTCTATGAGTAGCTCGGATCCCGCTCAAAAGGCGTGAACTCTGTTGTAAATCATAAGCATGGCAGGGATAGTCATGCAGGCTAGAAGGCAGGTCTCTGTCGGAAAATCTGAAACCGGCTTGACCGGCACACCGTACGCGACGGGTCGCAATTATATCACTCTGATTTAAAACTTGAAAACGGCAAAAAATGGATATGGCAGCTTCTCAATCAAATCCGACTTGCCAATCGGATCCGATAAACTGGACGCTATATCGCTGAAAAAGCGTCACAACTCCATCAAGGTTGGCTATCTGAATCTGATTGACGATTCCCAACTTCGAATCAGAACCGGACTGTTCCAAGTTTTCCAAATGCATCCAGCAAATTTAGGGTGCCGGTTGAGGGCCAAGAAAATTTGGTGTGCATAACGTTCTTATATATTTCAGATAGATATGCCAATTTTTGGCTTCCCGCTACCCGCTCCAAAACTCCAGCAATTGCCGAAAGCCCTTCACGGCGCGTCAGGTCAGGCGGGCCAAACCGTTTCGCCTGTTCAGAACCCGTATCTCAGGCCGAGCCACACCGTGCGCGGTGCGGCGAGATCGGTGGAGCCGCCCTGGTTGCGGGTGATGACGGCCTCGTCGGTTAGGTTTTCAGCGCGCGCGATCACGGAGAGGCGGGGGAGCAGCGGCGCTGAAATGAAGGCGTCGAGCGTCGTCGCCGGGGCAAGGCGGTCGGTCTCGCGGTCGTCTTCGAACTGGGCTGAGACATGGCGCAGCGTGCCCGCCACCCGCCAGCCCGGCGCAGGCGTCCAGGCGAGGGTCGCGCTCGCGGCCAGCTCCGGCGTCTGTGCGGGGCGGTTGCCATCGAGATCGGCGGATTGCCCCGCCCCCCGCACCTCGGCGTCAGTCCAGGCAAGGCTCGCATCGAGGCTGACGGCACCCACCTTGGCCGCGACGCTCGCTTCGATCCCGCGCGCCTTTATGGCGGGAAGGTTCGCCCGGCGGCGCAGGTTGGGGCCGATGGTGACGTTGGCGATGGCGTTCTCGACCTCGTTGTCGAAGGCGGTGACCGAAATCACCACTTCGTTGACCGGCTGCCAGTCGAAGCCCACTTCGAAGCCCTGCAAGCGCTCGTTCGCGAGCTCCGCATTGGCCTGTGTGGTCACGGGGAAGACCACGAACGGACGGTAGAGTTCGTTCAGGGTCGGCAGTCTCAGGCCGGTATAGGCCGCCGCGCGCAGGTCGAGCCGGCGGGTCGCGTAGAAGAGCGCGCCTGCGCGCCAGCTCAACGTCCAGTCGGCGCGGTCCTGCGCAATGACTTCGCTGACCACCGCGCCAGCCGGGTTGACCGCGCGGTAGAACCCGCCCGTTATGCTGGAGCGGTCGGCGCGCAGACCGCCGTTCAAGGTCAGCGGCCCGATCTGCCAATCGTCCTCAAGGAAGAAGCCGAGGTTCTCGGTCGTCCCGCCCGCACGGCGGCGCTCGGTGATTGCGCCTGAGACGGCGTTCAGCGCCTCCTCCTGCAATTCCCCGTCGGCACGGCGATAGTCGGCGCCGATGCGGATGTCGTGTCCTTCAAGGATCGGCGGACGCAGCTCGAACTTGCCGCCGATGCCGGTCGACGGCGTGCGGCGCTGGTCGAGGGTCGGGGTGAAGCGGGTCGAGGAGATCACCACGTTGCCGAAGTCGCGCGCCTGGACATAGGCGAGCGCATCGAACTGCCAGTCGCCCCGTCCGACGATGCGGATCGAGGCATCCTCGCCGCTGCTGAAGGAATCCGCGCCGTTGAACCTGAGCGTGCGATCGTCGCGGAACACCCCGACGCGCGCCTGCACCTCGATCTCGTCCGTCAGCGGCGCGACCGCGCGCAAGGCGGCGTTCCAGCTATCGAAGCCCGCCCGCGCGGTGGCGGGGACACGCTGTTCGGCAGGCGTGGTGAAGAAGCCCTGCCCGCGGTCCCAGCGCCCGCTCGCCACGGCAAAGCCTTTGCCAAGCTTCTGGGTCAGCATGCCCGATGCCTCGGTCTCGGCCCGGTCGTTGATCGCCGCGCTGCCGAGGAAACTGCGGGTCGCCCCCGGCTCGGCGCTTTCCAGCTCGATCGTGCCCGCCAGCGCCCCTGCCCCGAACGGCCCCGACCCGCCGCCGCGCGTCACCCGGATCGTGCCGAGCGTCTCGGGCGCGATTGCCGACAGGGGGATATAGCCGAAGAACGGGTCCGCGAGCGGCACCCCGTCGAGAAGCACCAGCGCGCGGCTGGTGGCATTGCCGCCCAACGCCCGCAGGGTGACCCCCTGCGCGCTGGGGTTAGACGAACGGCTGTCCGAGCGGCGGAACTGCTGGAACCCGGCGACATTGCGCAGCACGTCCTCGATCCGTCCCGAGGCACTCGCCACGATGAGGTCGCGCTCGAGCGTCGTCGTGGCATAGATCCCGGTGGACAGCGCCGGATCGAGACCGCGCCCGGTGACGAGGATCTCCTCGGCCGCGGCAATGGGCTCCGCAGCCTCCTCGGGGGCCGCCTCCTGCGCCGCCAATGGCGCGGCGAGCGGCAGGGCGAGGAAGCAGCAGGACAGGCGCAACAGGGTCTTCATGATCGGCTTTCCGGCAAGGGCGGGGGTGGCGGCGGTAGTCGCTTCAGAGCATCCGTTCCAGCACTCTGTCGCGCAGAATGAAATGGTGGCGCAGCGCCGCCGCGATGTGCAGAACCGCCAGCGCGGCGAACAGCCAGCCGAGCAGCTCGTGTGCCTCGCGCCCCACCAGATAGGCGGGATCGGTGCGGGTAACGGCGAGCTTGGGCAGGTCGAACAATCCGAACCAGGTAAGCGGGTACTTGCCCGCCGAAGCCATGATCCAGCCCGACAGCGGCATCGCGAGCATGAGGCCGTAGAACCCGAGGTGCACGCCGCGCGCAGCAACCGCTTCGGTTCGGCCCGTGCCCGCCGGCATCGGCGGGGCGCGCCAGGTGAAGCGCCATGCAATCCGCACCAGGGTCAGCGCCAGCACGGTCATCCCGACGGATTTGTGCAGCGGAATGACGTTGATCGTGTCTTCCAGCGCTTCGTTCAGGAGGCCACCCGCGATGTTCCCGATCACCAGCACTGCGATGATCCAGTGCAACGCCCGTGCCCCGCGGTTGTAACGATGATCGGCGGCAATGGTCATGTCTGTCCTCACGCGGCTTGGGACCCAAGGGGCGAAGCGGTGTTCCGAGCCGCTTTTCGCTGCCCGGAACACCGTTTCTGCCGTCACCCGATAGCGGGCGCGCGATCAGAAGAACAGTATCGCGCCCAGCGCAATGCTGCTGCTTTCCGCCTCATTGCCTCCGTGCGCCTTGCTCATTGCGCGGGTGTATTCGGCGAGCAGCGTCACCCATTCGGTGAGGCCGTAGCGGACCTGCCCCACATAGCTCGAGTTCTTGCGCACCAGCGTGTTGCCGGCCGCGGTCTCGGTGGCGGTCAGATCGAGGTTGCTCTCGCCGTAGCTGCCGCCCACCGAGACTTTCCCGAAGGTCGCAAGGCCCTGAAGGTAGAAGCCGTCGCTCTTGCGCGCATTGCCGAGGGCGTCGGTGTCGAGCAGGTTGAGCACCGTCGTCCCCAGCCCGCGCGCGGTGTACCAGTTGGCCACCGCCGTGATCGGCCCGACCGTGATCTTGCCGCCTGCGTCCATCCCGCGCCCGGTGTAGGACACGAGGCCGCCCGTGCCTGCACCGATCGTCTCGTGCTTCTGGGTCACGCCCGAAGCCCACAGCCGCAGCGCGACATCGCCGAAGGTCTTGTCGTAGGTGACCTTGCCCTGGAAGCCGGGCGCGGTGTTGGTCTGCGCCGGCGCGGTCAGCGAACGCAGCGGCTGGAACACCCCGGCTGCGACCTTGAAGCCGGCAAAGTCCGGGCTGGTATAGGTGATCTGCGGCTGGAAATCGGTGTAGATGTAGCCCGATCCGATCCGCCCGAGGCTGGTGTTGGCCGGCGCAACGTTGCCGCCCGACGGCCCGACCGCGAGCAGGGTGATGTCGTTGAGGATCGCCTCGGAGCTGAACAGACCGATGTCGCGGCCCAGCTTCACCGTGCCGAACTTGCCGCCGATGGTCATGTAGACCTGACGGAAGTCGATCCCGGCCGTCGCGAGCGCCGTGGGCTGGCCACCGTTGTTGGCGCCGAGCGGGCCCAGATTGGCCGAGTTGATCCCCGGATACATCCCGAAGTGCGCACCGATGTCGAGCCCGGCCTGCTTGGTGGTCACGTCGATCAGCAGGTAGCCCGGCAAGAGGCCGTTGCGCACCGCATTGGAACTTTCGGTGCCGACCGTGGCGATCCCGCCGCCGACCGTGGTGGTCGCGGTGGGGGTGTCGGGGTTGTCGTTGACGTAGAAGGCGTTGATCGAGCCGGAGAACTTGATCGTCGCCGGACCCACCTCAAGCCCGATGCCCTTGTCGGTCATGCGCACCATCCGGCTCATGTCGAGCCCCTGCGCGGCGGCGTCCTGCGCCGCGACCTGGGGGGATGCGGCGGGTGCGGCGGGCGCTGCGGGCGCGGCGTTGCTCTCGGCGAGGATCTGGGCGTATTCCTCGTCGGTGAGGATGCCCTTTTCGTGCAGGCGCTTCAGGAGCTGCTGGGTGGCGCTCACCTGCGCCTGGGCAGGCGCGGCGGCGGCTCCCAACGCCAACGCGGCCACAGCTGCATGCAGCAAAAGTCTGGATCTCATGTCCTTCCCCCTTCGTATGTTCTCGTTGCCGTCCGATGCGGCTGCGCAAATGCTGCGCCCGCGCGGCCCGCGCCGAAATTGGACTTTGGTTCTCGTTCCTTGGTCTAAGGCAGGGGGGTCACGGTCGAGGAGGACGACGAAGCTGAAGGCGCGCGCGGGTCCTTCGGCCCGCGCGTGCCTTCAGCTTGCCCGGTCGGGGATGTCGTCAGCCGTCGAGGCGGGGGAAAAGTTCGGTCTCGAGCCGCGGGTAGAAGTGCGAGACCGAGCGGGTCAGCTCGTACCGCGCGGCTGCCATCCCCGAAAAGCGCGCCGGGATCGGCAGGTTCGCCGCCTCGGCCATGTCGAGCCCGCCCGCCACCGCTTCGCGCAAGCTCGTCTCGAGCCAGGTCAGCCAGTCGCGCGTCTGGGCGATCGCCGCGCCGGTGCGGCACAGGGGCCCGTGGCCGGGAACGCATTGGCGATGCGGGGTCGCGGCGAGCCGATCGAGCGCGGCGTGCCACCGAGGAAAGTCGGCATGGGGGGTCGCGGGCGCGCGGTCGTGGAACACGAGATCGCCAGCGATCAGCGTGCCGGAAGCCGTATCGACTATGGCAAGGTCGCCCTCGCTGTGCCCCGACAGCGCCATCAGGCGCAGGCTGCGTCCGCCGAAGACGACCTCGCCGTCTGCCGCAGCCGCAGTTGGCAGAACCACCTCGGTCCCCGCCATCCAGCCGTGCAGCATGCGGTACATCGCATCGGAAAAGCCGCTGCCGTCGCGCTCGATCTCGGACCGGGTGGCAGGCAGGGCGAGGATCTCGGCTGCCGGGAAAGCGCCGCTCCCGAAGCTGTGATCGGGGTGGAGGTGGGTGATGTAGACCCGCGCCACATCGCGCCCGGTCAGCCGGCGGGCGAGCGCCCCCAATGCTTCCCCGAAGCGCAGCGAGGGGCCGCTGTCGACCACGATCGCGCCCGCATCGCTCGCCATGATGACGCTGTTGGCGATCGCTCCGCCATTGGCAAATCGCAGCGCCTCGTCGGCGCCGCGCACCATCCACAGCCCCTCGCCGATGGGGGTCGCCTCGGGGGCGTAGGTTCCGGCGAATTGCTGAGCCAAGGCGGCAAAGGGGGCCGCCATCAGCGGCACGGCCAGCGCACCCAGCAGGACCCCCCGGCGCGCGATCATCGCCGCAACGCGGCCGCGATCCTCGCACCGCCTTCGAAGCCGAGCGTGCCGGCGAAGTCGTAGCCGCCGGTATCGCGCGCCGCCACCGCCAGCGCGCCGGACAGTCCGGGGGCGAGCATCAGCGTGAAGGCCGGGTCCTCGCTGACCGAGGCGTGGATCGTCATCCGGGCGAGCGTCCGGCCCGCCGCGTCGGAAAGCGTCAGCCGGTCGATGTTGTAGACCGGGATGTTCTCGACAAGCCCCGTGTCCATGGGGTGCCTGAGCGACAGGCGCACGCGGGTCGCATCCCCGCCGCTCCACGCCGCGCCGCGCAGCTCGCCCAGATGATCGGCCCAGTCACCGCGCACCCGGCTCAGCGGGGGGGCCGAGCACCCGCCGCCTGCCGCATCGACCCACTCGCCCGCGACATGCCACACCCCGTCAGCCGTCAGCACCGCGGCACGCACCGGGGTGCGCTGGTCGAGCTTGATGCGGGTGGCGAGGAAGGCCTGAGCGGCGAGCGGCTCGTACTCGACCGCGACGGGGATGGGGTTGAGGTCGGCGAAGATCACGATCCGCACCACATCGCCAAAGGCCCGCGCATCGACCGTGACGGGCAGGACATGCTGGTTCTCGGTCAGCACCGGCAGCGCCACCTGCACCCGGTCGTCGAACACGACTGGCGCGTCACCGAACAGCTTGCCCGCATGATAGGCCCACATCGGCGAGCCCAGCGGGTCCGCCGGGGACGTTTGGGCAAAAGCGGAGGCCGGAGCCGCCAGCAACGCCAGAGTGAGGAGGTTGCGCATCATACCAATGGCCAATGTATTCCCTCGCGGCGGGCAGCGCATATTGTACCATGGAACAAGGGAGGACCAGATGCGGGTAGCACGCGTGCTTGCGGGATTGGCCGCGCTGACGCTGCTCGCAGGCGCGCGGGCCGAAGATCCGCCGCGCCCGGCCGAGCCCGCGCTGTTCGATGCCGAGGGCTACCGCACCGCCCGCTACCGCGCGCCGGTGAAAGCCGATCCCGCCCCCGCCGCCGCCATTTCCCTCGGGGCGACGCTGTCGCTGGAGCCGGGGCGCGATGCGCTGTTCATCGACGTGACGCCGGTGGAAAGCGGCGTTCGCGATCCGGTGACCGGGATGTGGACGCTGAGCGATGCCCACCTCACCATCCCCGGTGCCTTATGGCTCCCCGAAACCGGGCGCGCACCGGTCGATGCGGCGCTGTGGCAGGCGCTCGAGGCACGCATTGCCGCGGCCCGCACCGCCGCACCCGGCCAGCCGGTGATCCTGTTCTGCCGCATCGATTGCTGGATGAGCTGGAACGCCGCGCGGCGGCTCGCACAAGGCGGGATCGGCAATGTCCACTGGCTGGCCGAGGGCACCGACGGCTGGCACGCCGCCGGCCGGGCGTTGGTTCCCGCCGTGCCCGTCACCGTCCCCGCATCACCGCAATCGCAACAGGAGAAGTGAGATGGCCAGTCTGGTCGTGAGTTACCCGCAAAGCGAAGGCGCGCGCTTCGATGCCGCCTATTACCGTGACACGCACATCCCGCTGGTCGAGGCCAGCTGGGGCGCGTTCGGGCTGACGGGGGCAGAGATTCTCTGGCCTGCCGACGCTGGCCAGCCCGCTGCCGCGATGGTGGTGCTGCGCTTTGCAGACAGCGCCGCGATCGACGCCGCGCTCGGCTCGCCCGCCACGGGCGCGGTGATGGCCGACATCGCCAACTTCACCGATATCCAGCCAAGCATCTACCGCACGGTATGAGAGGATGCGGGGCGCGGTCGCAGGTCCGACCTGCTCTCGCGTCCCGCACCGCTCCCACGACCCTCAGCTCTGCTGCTTGAGGTAGTCGATGATTTCCTGCCGCTTGGCCACATCCTTGATCCCTGGAAAGCTCATGCGGTTGCCGGGCACCATCGCCTTGGGGTTCTCCAGCCACTTGTGGAGCGTCGCCTCGTCGAGGACCAGGCCGGCTTCCTTGAGCGCGGGCGAGAAGGCGAAGCTGCCCTTGGCCGCGGGCTTGCCATAAACGCCGTAGAGATTGGGGCCGAGCTTGTCCTCGCCGCCCTTGTCTGCGGTGTGGCACACGGCGCAGCGGCCGAAGCTGGCAGGCGGCGCGACGACCGCAGCGACCTTGACCACTTCAGGCGCGGCAGCGGGCTTGGCTGCGGGAAGCGGAGCGGCGGCGGCGGCGGCCTTGGTGGGTTCGGCTGCCGGGGTTTCCTCTGCTGCGGGCGCCTCGGCCGGGGTGGCCTCGGCGGCGGGTGCGGCATCGGGTGCTGGCGCTGCGGTGGCGGCGGCCTCGGGCGCGGCCGTATCCTCGGCGCCGGGCTCTCCGCCGGAACATGCCGTCAGTGCCAATGCCAGCAGCGCGCCGGCAGAAAGTGAACGAAGGGCCATGGGCCATCCTCCCGTCAGGTTTCTGTTTCTATCCAAGCAAGACTGCCACAGCCGCCGCCCCTGCGACATTGCACCTTGGGACGATGACCCGCCGCCCGTGTCAGAAGCGCACGCCGATCCCGACAGTCAAGCGCCGCGGCGCGCCGGGGCCGAAGGCGCGCGGGTCCGAGGCGTTCGGCGCTTCCTCCAGATCGACCTCGTCGACCTCGCTGAAGGTGCCGAAGGTCGCGAAATCGCGGTCGAACAGGTTCCTCACCTCGCCGAACAGCGAGACTCCGGGCACAACCTCGATCCGCCCGCGCAGGTTGACCACGACATAGCCCGGCACTTGGGGGTTCTGGTTCGCCTCGTCGCCCACCAGCCGCTGACCCGAGCGCGCGATCATGTCGCCGCCGATGGCGAAGGCGCGACTGCCGATCCGGCCCTCGTAATCGGCCGTCAGCGTCGCGCTGTGGCGCGGGATGCCGGTCAGCCGATCCCCGCTCGCGACCGCGATCTCGCCCTCGTCATTGGCTTCGGGGTTGGCCGGGCTGCTCAGCACCACCGGCAGGCGGAAGGTCGCGTCGATGAAGGCATAGCTCGCCCCCAGCCGAAAGCCGCCGCGCTGTGCCCTTACGCTCGTCTCGAAACCCTGCCGCCGGGTCCGCCCGATGTTTTCGAAGAACCCGCGCCCGCGGGTGCTGGAGGCGATGAACTGGATGTCGTTGATATTGGTCGCGCGGTAGGCCGAGACGAGCCAGTCGATGCTCCACCCGCCGGTACGGTGCCGGCCCGATGCGCCCAGCTCGAAGGTCTTGGCGACCACCTGTTCGAGCGGCGGGTCGGCGATGAAGAAATTGGTGAGGCTGCACGGCGCGTTCTCGTCGGCGCAGGACAGCTCGGCCTCGGTGGGCACGCGGTTGCTCTCGGCATAGCCCGCGCGCAGGGAGACCTCGGGCGTCACAGCCCAGTCGAGTTCCACCCCCGGGTTGAGCCGGCGGAAGCTGTGATCCCCATTGAGCGCTGTGCCGAGCTGGTCCTCCAGCACGATCCGCGCATGGTTCCAGCGCAAGCCTATCTCAGCCGTCAGCGTGTCGCCCAGCGGCAGGGTGTCGCTGGCGAAGACGCCCCAGAAGCGCGAGCGGGTTTTCAGCTCGACCGGGGCGATGGCGTTGTCGGGCTGGTCGATGAACACGCCGAGCCCTTCGACGCTGCGATCCCCGGTCAGCGCGCCGAGTTCGGTCGAGGCGGCGAAATCGTTCTCGCTCGCATCGTAGCTGACCCCGAAGGCGAGGCGGTTGGCGCGCGCGCCCATTGCCTGTTCGGTGATGATCTGCGCGAGGAAGCCTTCCGAGCGCGAGCGGATGTTGCCGCGGTTGAAGACGCCGTAATCGCCGCCGCCGAGCACGTCGTCGATGGCATCGCCGTTGCCGTCGGTCAGCAGCGCCTGTTCCTCGTCCCCGTCATCGCCGACGCTTTCAAGGCAGAGCAGGCCTTCCAGCGCCGGATCGTCCTCGCATTCCTCGATATCGGCGGCATCGCCGTTGAGGAGCGAAGCCTTGCGGCGCTGGCGATACAAGGTCGCCTCGAAGCGCACGCCATCGCTGATCGCCGCCCATGGGTGGATGCTGATGCGACCATATCTGTTGCGCTGGTTGTCGGGCCAGGTGAACACCGATTGGCGGCGGGCCGCGAGCAATTCGACCGGGGCAACGCCATTGCCGGTCAGGTCGGTATCCGCGCCGATGAACTTGACGTGGACCCCGGCGCGCTCCCCGTCATAGCCCAGATCGACGAAACCATTGACAAGGTCCGAGGGGCTGAAGTCGCGCCACCCGTCCTCCTCACGGTATTGCACTGCGCCAAACCAGCTGAACCCGCCGCGCGCGCCGCCAGCGGACAGCGCAAGATCGCGCTCGCCGTATGATCCGAGCGCGGCGGTGCCCTCCACCCCCTGCTGGGTGCGGCCCGTCGCGGTCTCGATCACCAGCGCCCCGCCCAATGTGTTGAGCCCGTAGACCGGGCTTGCATCGCGCAGGCTGACGGTGCGGATCGCGGCATCGGGGATCAGCTCGAAATTGACCGTGTCGCCGAACGGCTGGTTGAACCGCGCCCCGTCGACATAGGCGGCCAGCCCCTGCGCCTGCCCGACCAGCGGCGAGGCGACATAGCCGCGATAGACAAGGTTGGGCTGCCAAGGGTTGTTCTGCGCGTCCTGCGCGGTGACGCCCGCGAAATTGCGCTGGAGGGCGGCGAGGAAGTCGGGGGCACCGGCGACAGTGATGTCGCGCCGTTCCAGCGTGAGCGCGTCGTCGAGGTCGAGATCGCCGCCGGGCGCGGTGACGATGATCGCCGCCCGCGGGTCATCTTTGTCCGGTGCGGCGGCGTCCTGCGCCTGCGCCGCTGCCGGTGCGGCCAGCGCGGCGCCTGCCAGCATCAAACTCCGTAGATTTCGCATAAGCCCCTCCTGTCGGGGCCGCTCGTGCGACCCTCGTCCTTTATCGCGTTCCGTGTGACGAACCAGCCTACTCCGCCAGCACCACCCCCCACGGGCCTTCGCCGGCAGGAATGCGGGAGACCACGCTTGCGCTCGCCAGATCGACCACCGCGACATCGTCGCTGGTGCCGTTGGCGACCACGGCACGGCTGCCGTCGGCGGTGATGGCGAGGTGCCAGGGCCGCCCGCCGGTCTTTACGTAGCCCGTCACCTTGCGGCTCTCGACATCGACCAGCGCGATGCTATCGGCCCGCCCAAGCGCGACGACCGCCGTCTTCCCATCAGGGGTGAAGCGGATGCCGCAGGGCAGCACCTTGTAGGCCATCGCCCCGGGCGGCGCGAAAGCGATGGTCTCGACGATCTCCCGCGTCGCGACGTCGATCACATGGACGGTCTGGCCGATCTCGGCGGCGACCCACACGTGGCGCCCGTCGGGCGTGAACTCGATGTGGCGCGGGCGCGCGTCGGTTTCGGTCTCGGCAACGGTTTCGCGGGTGGCAGGGTCGATCCAGCTGATCGTGTTGTCCTCCTCGCTGGCAACGAGCAGCCACTTGCCATCGGGACTGGCGGCGATGCCTTCGGGCTCCTCGCCGACCGCGACCTGCCAGGCGACCTTGCGCGCGGCGATATCGATCGCGGTCGCCGCCGCATCGTCCTCGTTGGCGACGAACAGCGTGGTGCCATCGGGCGAGAGGAAGAACTGTTCCGGATCATTGCCCGACGGCATGACCGCGACCAGCGCGCCGGTTTTCGCGTCACGGATCTCGACGGCATTGTCGAGGCTCGCGCAGATGTAGAGATACCTGCCGTCCCGGCTCAGCAGAATGCCGCGCGGGCGCTGGCCCACGGCGAAGGTGCCTGTCACCGCGCCGCTGGCGACGTCGATCACGCTGACGCTGTTGCCGCGTTCGTTGCTCACATAGGCAGTTTGGGCGGCGGCGGGGACAACCGGCAACGCGGCGGCGGTGGCGGCGCAGAGGGCCATGGAAAGGCGAGGAAATATCATGACCGGCATCCTACCTTTCCCGCTTGCACCCGCGATTGTACCAAAGTGCAATGGGGATTCGGCAGGCGTGGCGTAGTTTGATGCCACGGGAGATTGTCGCTGCATCTCGTCGGTGCGGCACCTGAGGTTTGAAGGGGTTTGTGCAATGAAGAACTACGCCGGACGCATCCTGCTGGGCGCGGCGATCGCCACCCTGGCAATGACCGCCGGGCCGCAGATCATGGCCCATGGCGACGTCACGCCGCAGGCGGTCGACACCTCCGACCTGCCCGATATCGGCGAGGCGTGGCTTGAGGCCAATCCCTACAGCGGCAATGCAAGGGCGATCGAGATCGGGGCGTCGGCCTACAACCAGAACTGCGCGCGCTGCCACGGGCTCGAAGCGATCTCGGGCGGCATTGCGCCGGACCTGCGCTATCTCGAACTCGGCGCATCGGGCGATGCCTGGTTCATGGAACGCTATCGCGGCGGCGCGGTGCGCGACGAGAAGGTCTACATGCCGGCCTTCGAGGAAGTGCTCGGCCAGAAGGCCGGTTGGGCGATCCGCGCCTTCCTCGAAACGAAGTACACGGAAGAATAAGGTGACAGGCAATCGCAGGGGATTCCTCGCCGGCATGGTCGGTGCAGGCTGCGCAATGGCCTTGTCGGGACCGCTCGGCGCGGCACCGCTTGCCAAGGTCAGGGAACTGGGCGTGCTGCGCGTCGGACTCTATGCCGACAACCGCCCCTGGTCGTGGGATATGGGCGGCGGCCGGCCTGCCGGGATCGACGTCGACCTTGCCATGGCGATTGCCGAGCAGCTCGGCGTGAAGGCGGACATTGCCCTGTTCCCCGCAGACGAGGACCTGTCGGACGATCTGCGCAACGTGATATGGCGCGGCGGGCTGCTGGGTTTCCGGCGCTGCGATCTGATGCTCCACGTGCCGTTCGACATGCAATTGTCGGCGCGCGAGGATCAGGTGGTGTTCGTCGCCCCCTATTACCGCGAGGAATTCACCGCCCTGTGTTCGGCCCAGACGCGCGATTGCGACATGCCGCCGCAGCGTTTCGTCGGCAGCAAGGTCGGGGCGGAGCTCGATTCGATCCCCGATTTCTACCTCGTCGGCGGCTTCGGCGGCATCCTGCGCGGCGATGTCGAGCACTATCCCACCGGCCATGCCGCAGCCCATGCAGTGCACAAGGGCGAGGTCGAGATGGCCGTTGCGACCCGCGCCCAGATCGAAGCCTCGATTGCCGAAAGCGCGGGCAGCGGCGCCAAGCTGCGCAAGAGCCCGCTGCCGATGTTGCCCTCGGAAGGATGGGATATCGGCATGGCAGTGCGCGAGGACAGCCGTTCGCTGGGCTTCGCGGTCGAGGATATCGTCGCGAAGATGACCGCCGACGGGAGCATGGCGGCGCTTTTCGGCAAAGCCGGCGTCACCTGGCAGCAGGCGGCCGCGACCCGCACGGTCGGCTAGGCGGTCAGGTGACTAGGCGGCCCGCCGCCTAGTTCCAAGGTTCAATTGTTGGCGCTGTCGCCGAGGGTAGGTTCGGATTTCCTGTTGGGGGTATGCCCCGTTCGGGCCTGACAGAGGCCGCGGGACACGAAAGAACAAGACGAGGAGGGTATCATGAAGGGCTTGAGAAACATTCTGGCTGCAAGCGCGGCGCTGGCAGGGATCGCGCTCACGGGTCCGGCGATGGCCGAAGATGGGCCGACGATGGATCAGCTGATGACCGATGCGGCCACGACCGGCGACGTGCTGACCTACGGGATGGGCCCGCAGCAACAGCGTTTCAGCCCGCTCGATGCGATCAACACCGAAAACGTGGCCCGCATGGTCCCGGCCTTCGCCGCATCGCTCGGCGGGGAAAAGCAGCGCGGGCAGGAATCGCAGCCGATCGTCTATGACGGGGTGATCTACGTTACCGGATCATACTCGCGCCTGTTCGCCTTCGACGCGCGCTCGGGCGAGAAGCTGTGGGAATACAACCACCGCCTGCCCGATGGCATCATGCCCTGCTGCGACGTCGTCAACCGCGGTGCGGCGATCCACGGCGACAAGGTGATCTTCGCCACGCTCGATGCGCGCCTCGTCGCCCTCAACCGCAAGACCGGCAAGGTCGTCTGGAACAAGATGACCGCCGACTACAAGGCCGGCTACTCCGCCACCGCCGCACCGATCATCGTCAAGAACATGATCATCACCGGCAACTCGGGCGGCGAGTTCGGCGCGGTCGGCGAAGTGCAGGCGCGCAATGTCGATACCGGCGAGCTGATCTGGACCCGGCCCGTGATCGAAGGCCACATGGGCACCTTGAACGGCAAGGACAACGGCATCACCGGAACGACCAATGCCTCCTGGCAGGGTGACATGTGGAAGACCGGCGGCGGGGCGACCTGGCTGGGCGGGACCTATGATCCCGATACCAACCTGATCTTCTTCGGCACCGGCAACCCGGCCCCGTGGAACAGCCACCTGCGTCCGGGCGACAACCTCTACACCGCCTCGACCGTGGCGCTCGACGCCGATACGGGCGTGATCAAGTGGCACTATCAGACCACCCCGCATGACGGCTGGGACTTCGACGGGGTGAACGAGTTCATCCCCTTCGATGCGACCTTCAAGGGCAAGCCGATGAAGCTCGGCGCCAAGGCCGACCGCAATGGGTATTTCTATGTGCTCGACCGGACGAACGGCAAGCTTCTGAACGCCTCGCCCTTCGTCATGCAGCCCAACTGGGCGAGCAAGATCGACCTCAAGACCGGGCGTCCGGTCTACAACGAGGCCAACCGCCCCGGCGCGCCGGGCACCGGCGAGAAGGGCACATCGGTGTTCGCCAGCCCCAGCTTCCTCGGCGGCAAGAACTGGATGCCGATGGCCTATTCGCCCGATACCGAGATGTTCTACGTCCCGTCGAACGACTGGGGCATGGACATCTGGAACGAACCCATCGCCTACAAGAAGGGTGCGGCGTACCTCGGCGCGGGCTTCACCATCAAGCCGATCGCCGAGGACCACATCGGCGCACTGCGCGCGATGGACCCGAAGACCGGCAAGATCGTGTGGGAGTACAAGAACAAGGCCCCGCTGTGGGGCGGCGTGCTGACGACCCGCGGGAACCTCGTCTTCACCGGGACGCCGGAAGGCTACCTCAAGGCCTTCGACGCCAAGACCGGCAAGGAACTGTGGAAGTTCCAGACCGGATCGGGCGTGGTCGGGTCGCCCGTCACCTGGGAACAGGACGGCGAGCAGTATGTCGCGGTGATGTCCGGCTGGGGCGGCGCGGTGCCGCTGTGGGGCGGCGAGGTCGCCAAGACCTTCAAGGAAATCAGCCAGGGCGGATCGCTCTGGGTGTTCAAGCTGCCCAAGTGAGGGCAAGCACAGTCGGGGGGCAGGGCATCAGGTCGTGTCCCCCGCTGTTGCCAAACCGCCGGTCGTTCGGCGATAAGGACAGGCCATGACCGAGGCTCCATCGCTCGAACGCGTGCTGATCGTCGATGATCACGGCCTGATCCGCGATGGCCTGCGCGCCATTCTGCTGTCGAGCTTCCCGGATTGCGACATCGCCGAAGCCGCGAGCTTCACCGAGGCGCTCGAACGGCTTGAGGCGATGCCCGATCCCGACCTCGTGCTGCTCGATCTCAACATCCCCGATGCCTTGCGCTTTTCGGCGCTGGAACAGATCAGGGTCGATTTTCCGAGCCTGCCGGTGGTGATGGTCTCGGGCTCCTATGACCGGGTGACGGTGCGCGACGCACTCGCCGCGGGCGCGGCGGGGTTCCTGCCCAAGACATTGGACCGGGCGACCATCCTCGATGCGATCGGCCAGGTGCTGGCGGGCGAAATCTACGTGCCCGGCGAACTCCAGAATGACGCGATCGCCGAGCAGGAAGACAAGATCAGAAAGCTGATCGCCAGCCTCACCCCGCAGCAGCGCGTGGTGCTCGGGCATCTGGTCGCCGGGCGGTTGAACAAGCAGATCGCGCACGAGCTCGACATCTCGATGACCACCGTCAAGGCGCATGTCTCGGCGATCCTGTGCAAGCTCAACGTGTTCAGCCGCACCCAGGCGGTGATCCTCGCCAATCAGGTCGGGTTCGAAGGCTAGAGCAAAAGGGTCTCTAACCCGCCACCGCCATCTGCCGCAGCAGCGCGCGCAGTTGCGCAGGCTTGACCGGCTTGGTCAGCACCGAAAGCTCCTGCGCGGCGAGGCTCGCTCGCACTTCCTCGCTGCGGTCGGCGGTGACGATGGCGGCGGGCAGGCTGCCCGCGTGCACCGCGCGGATGCGGGCGACGGCCGTATCGCCGGTCAGCCCGTCTTCAAGGTGATAATCGGCCAGCATCAGCGCCAGCCCCTCGCGCGCGGCGGCATGGGCATCGGGATGATCGGGGCTGACGGCGGTGATCGTGCGATAGCCCCAGTTCTCCAGCAGCGCGCGCATCCCGGCAAGGATGGATTCGTCGTTGTCGATGACGAGGATCGCGCCGGCCCCGGCTGCCTGCCGGTCCATGGCAAGATGCGCCGGGTCGGGCACCGGAACGACAATCGGCTCGGCTGCACCAAGCGTGATCGAAAAGGTCGCGCCCGCACCCACTTCAGACTGCAGCTCGACTGCGTGCCCGAGTTTGAGGCAAGAACGCCGCACGATGGCAAGGCCAAGCCCGTGGCCGGGTATCTTGCGCGTCGCCTCCAGCCGCCGGAATTCCTCGAAGACGCTGCCCTGCAATTCGCGCGGGATGCCGGGGCCGGTGTCGGCGACCATGATTGTCACCTGCTCGCCAACGCGCTGCGCGGTGACCGCGACCTGCCCCACGGCGGTGTAGCGGATCGCGTTGGAGACGAGGTTTTGCAGCACCCGGCGCAGCATCTGCACGTCGCTGGCGACGAACAGCCCGGTCTCGGCAATGCGGAAAGTGAGCCCGCGCGCGGCCGCCACCGGCGCGAACTCCACGCGCAGCGCCGACAGCATCCGGTCAAGGTCGATGGTGCGGAACTCGGGCTGGATCGCGCCGGCATCGAGCCGCGAAATCTCGAACAGGCTTTCCAGCAGATCCTCGACCGAATCGAGTGCAATCCCCGCCTGCCCGACCAGCCTGCGGGTGCTGTCCGCCAGCCGCTCCTGATCGAGCGCGGAGACGAACAGGCGCGCGGCGTTGAGGGGTTGCAGCAGATCATGGCTGGCCGCAGCGAGAAAGCGGGTCTTGGAAAGGTTCGCCAGCTCCGCCTCGTCCTTGGCCTCGGCCAGCTGGCGGTTCACCTCGACCAGTTCGGCGGTGCGCTGCTTGACCGCGCGTTCGAGGGTGTCGGCGACTTCGGTCAGGCTTTTCTGGAACCGGATGCGGTCGGTGACGTCGTCGAAGGCGAAGGCCATGCCGCCGCTCGCCAGAGAGACCGAACGGATCACGAAATTGCGGCTGCCCATCATGCATTCGGTGCTGATGCGCGGCCCCCGCCCGCTGCGCCATTCGACCGCCTGGGGCCGGTCCAGACGGCAATGATCGAGGCAATGGCGCACGAAATCCGCGTGCGTGCCGATGGTGGCGAAGATGTCGCGATTGAGCCGCAGCATGTTCGCGAGTTCGTCGTTCCACGCCTGAAGCTGGCCATTGGGTCCGAACAGGCACGCGCCTTCCGACAGGGTATCGAGAGTCGATTGCAGCGCGAGGTTGCGCTCGGCCAGTTCGCGCGCGCGCTGGCGGGCGTCGGCGGCCTTGACGCTGGTGATGTCGGTATAGATGCCGACCGTCCCGCCCTCGGAGGTGCGCAATTCGTTGATCTGGAGCCAGCGCCCGTCGGCGAGCAGCTGGACATGAGCGCCGGTGTTGCGGTGGCGGGCGAGGCGTTCCTGCTTCCAGCGTTCGGGCGCGACGAGCGAGCCGAGGGTGCTGCCGTGCCCGGCGAGCAGGTCCACCAGTTCATCGAAGGTCGGCTGCCGCGCGACGACATCGCGGAACTCGGGCCAGATGTCGAGAAAGGCGGTGTTGCTCATCACCAGCCGGTCCTCGGCATCGAACAGGGCGAACCCGTCGGTCAGGGATTCGATCGCGTCGCGCAGCCGCGCGCGGGCGGCATCGGCGTCGAGATGGGCGGCCTCGATCTGGGCGTTGGTCGAGGCGAGCTTGACCATGGCCTCTTCCAGTTCGGCCGTCCGGTCGCGCACCATGGCTTCGAGGGTGATGGCGTTCTCGAACATCGAGAACGCGCCGCCGTGCAGGTCGCTGGCGCGCTCCACCCGGTCGATCAGCGCAGCGTTGATCGCCTCCAGCTTGCGCACCTTCTCGCGCAGAGCGACGACTTCGTCCGCGTCCGCATCCAGCGCAGTCGCCATCAGCGGCCGATCACCAGACAGCTCAGGGTCTGATTCAGATGCGCGGCGCGGAACTGCTCGCCATAGGTGTTGAAGCCCGCGACGTGGTTGGCGGCGTAGAGTTCGGACACCGGGCCGGTGATCTGGCGGCTTTCGGCATCGATGCGGTTGAGCACGCAATCGAAGCCGAGCACATGATCGACCTCGCCCACCTCCTCGCGCAGCCGGGCGAAGAACCGCTCCATCCGTGCGATCCGGTCAACCGGTTCGCCCACCGCGAGCACGATCCCCCGGTCGACCGCGCCGTAGAAGGTGAGGCTGCCGTCGGGATTGGCGGTCTGGACGGCGCGCACGTGATAGGTGCCCCCGGCGCGCACCATCGGCGGGTGGGCGGCGAAGAAGGCGGTGTCGAGCTCTGCCCCCGGGGCGCCCGCGAGGCGGCGGTATTCGTCGGCGGCGGGCGCGGCGTTGATCTCGTGGACGATGCGCCGTTCCGGATCGGCGGCGGTCACCACCATGCGCACCGCGCCGGGTTCGTAGAAGCACTCCGAATAGACCTGCATCGGCCGCGCGCTGGTGAGCATCACGATCGCCGCTGTGCCCGAGCGGAAGGCGCCGTCGCACAGCACACCGGTTTCGGAAAAGATCAGCCCGTCGCCGCTCGACCCGCCGATCAGCGGGATATCGCCGAGCGCGTCCTGCACCGTCATGGTCAGCAATTCCTCGCGGTGGGAGAGCCCGTCGACGAGGAACAGCGCGACCTCGCTCGCGCCGTCGCCGAGGATGCGGGCTTCGTGGCGGGCATTGGCGGCAAGGTGACGGATGCGGCGGCGCGCGTCTTCGGGGTCGAAGCTGTCAATGTCCGAGACGTGCAGCACGCGGAATGTGAAGTCCTTGGCCGGGAACCCCATGAACAGGAGGCTGTCGGCATCATAGCCGCGCCCGGTGATCTCGCCCGCGCTGGTGCATCCGGCAAGCGGGACATGGCCGAGCTTCTCGCCGATTGCCGCGGCCAGCACCTCGCGCGGGTAGCGGCTGGAGCAGAAGATGATCCCGCCCGCCAGCGCGCGTTCGCCGATCGCTGCGGCGATTTCGGTGACCGCTGCGATCGGGCATGCTGCGTGCGAGCTGGCAACGACGAGACCGCCAGCCGCCGAAGGGCGCGGTGCGTGCAATGGCCTCTCCCGTGTATCCCGAGGGGCGATACCCCCTTCCCTTGTGTCATAATGTTGCAAACACGGGCGGGCGGCAAGCAATTTCGGGTGCATCGCCATGGCCTCAGCCGAGAGAAAGAGCATCACCTGTCGGCGGCGGCCCGGCGGCATCAAGCAGCGCAGCCTCGGCATCGTCGAACACGCGGCTGCGGGTGACGAAGCGCACGCCTTCAGGGGCCTCGAGGCTCATCCCCGCCCCGCGCCCCGGAACGACATCGATGATGACCTGGGTGTGCTGCCAGTACTCGAACTGGCGCGCGCCGATCCACACCGGGGTATCGCCCGCGACAGCCCCAAGCAGCACGTCCTGCCCGCCGACCCGGAACTCCCCGCGCACAAAGCACATCGGCGCCGATCCGTCGCAGCAGCCGCCCGACTGGTGGAACATCAGCGGGCCATGCGCGGCGGCAAGGTGGGCGATCCAGCCTTCGGCCTCGGGCGTGGCGAGCACCCGCGGGGGCAGGTTCGGTCCGGTCATGCGTTCTCTCCTCGTCAATCATGCGAACAAAGCGGGGCGGACGGCCATCTGGCCACCCGCCCCGTGGGACGCCGGAACCCGCTCAGGGAGAGAGGTTTGCTGCGAGGCTCCGGCCGATCCTGTCAGAAGAAGCCCAGCGCCTTGGGGCTGTAGCTCACCAGCAGGTTCTTGGTCTGCTGGTAGTGTTCGAGCATCATCTTGTGGTTCTCGCGCCCGATGCCCGACTGCTTGTAGCCGCCGAAGGCCGCGTGCGCCGGGTAGGCGTGGTAGCAATTGGTCCACACCCGGCCCGCTTCGATCGCCCGGCCAAAGCGGTAGCAGGTGTTGGCATCGCGGCTCCACACCCCGGCGCCGAGCCCGTAGAGCGTGTCGTTGGCGATGGCGAGCGCGTCCGCATCGTCCTTGAAGGTGGTCACCGAAAGGACGGGGCCGAAGATTTCCTCCTGGAAGATGCGCATCTTGTTGTGGCCTTCCAGAACGGTCGGCTTGACGTAGTAGCCTTCGGCGAGCTCGCCGTCCTGGATGAAGCGGCTGCCGCCGGCCAGCACCTTGGCGCCCTCGCCCTTGCCGATCTCGATATAGCTGAGGATCTTTTCCAGCTGATCGTTCGAGGCCTGCGCGCCGATCATGGTCGTGGCATCCAGCGGGCTGCCCATCTTGATCGCGTTCACCCGGGCCAGCGCCTTTTCCATGAAGCGGTCATAGATCGATTCGTGGACCAGCGCGCGGCTCGGGCAGGTGCAGACCTCGCCCTGATTAAGCGCGAACATCGCAAAGCCTTCCAGCGCCTTGTCGAGAAAGTCGTCATCCTCGCGCATGACGTCGGCAAAGAAGATGTTGGGGCTCTTGCCGCCCAGTTCGAGCGTGCAGGGGATGAGGTTTTCCGACGCATACTGCATGATCAGGCGGCCGGTGGTGGTCTCGCCGGTGAAGGCGATCTTGGCGATCCGCTTGTTGGTGGCGAGCGGCTTGCCCGCCTCGATGCCGAAGCCGTTGACGACGTTCAGCACGCCTTCGGGCAGGAGGTCGCCGATCACTTCCATCAGCACCATGATGCTCATCGGGGTCTGTTCGGCAGGCTTCAGCACCACGCAGTTGCCGGCGGCCAGCGCCGGGGCGAGCTTCCACACCGCCATCAGCAGCGGGAAGTTCCACGGAATGATCTGGCCGACCACGCCCAGCGGTTCGTGGAAGTGGTAGGCGATGGTGTCGTGATCGATCTCGGAAATCCCGCCTTCCTGCGCGCGCAGGCAGCCGGCGAAGTAGCGGAAGTGATCCACCGCCAACGGCAGGTCGGCCGCCATGGTCTCGCGGATCGGCTTGCCGTTGTCGATCGTCTCGACCAGCGCCAGCATGTCGAGATTGTCCTCGATGCGCTGGGCGATGCGATTGAGGATATTGGCGCGCTCGGTGGTCGAGGTGCGGCCCCACGCGGCCTTCGCCTTGTGCGCGGCGTCGAGCGCGAGTTCGATGTCCTCGGCGCTGCCACGCGCGACCTGACACACACGCTTGCCGTTCACCGGCGAGATGTTGTCGAAATACTGACCCTTGACCGGAGCCACCCAGCGGCCGCCGATGAAGTTGTCGTACTTGCCCTTGATCAGGGCTTTGCCTTCGAAATTGCTAAGAGCCTGTTCCAGCATCGTGCTTCTCCTCTCGCCAAGGGTCTCTTGATGAGGGAATGTGCGCCCCTCGGCGGGCGGGGCCAATTGTACCTTAGGCTGAGACGGCCCGGCCGCGCGCGCGCGGGCTCAGTCGCCGACGAAATCGCCCGGGGTGCCCTCGTGCGGGGCCTCGTGGGTCGCCCAGTCCGCAGCCCCGGGAGGAGCGGCAGGGGCTCCGGTGGGGCCGCCTAGCGCCCCCGGCTCACCCTGCCGCAGCCGGTGGAGGTGCACCTTGGCAATCATGTTGGCGCTGATCGGGGCCGTGACGAACAGGAACACCGACACCAGCATCTCGTGCGTGGTCCATTGGCCAAGACCGAGCTGGAACCACGCGACCGAGGCGACCAGCATCGCCCCCAGCCCCAGCGTCGTGGCCTTGGTCGGGCCGTGGAGCCGCTCCATCAGCGAAGGCAGGCGCACCAGCCCCCAGCTGCCGATCAGCGCGAAACTGCCGCCGACCACGATCAGCCCGGCGACCAGCCATTCGGTGAAGGGGGCCGGGTTGCTCATTCGATGATGTCCCCGCGCAGAGCGAACTTGGCATAGGCGACCGTGCCGACGAAGCCGACCATCGCCAGCAGCAGCGCCGCCTCGAAGGAGGTGCCGCTGCCGCCGGCGATGCCGGCGAGGACGATCAGCCCGATCACGTTGATGACCATCGTGTCGAGGGCAAGGATGCGGTCCGCCAGCCCCGGCCCCTTGAACAGGCGCCACAGGTTCATCGCCAGCGCCAGACCCAGGCACGCGAAGCCGAAGGCGAGCGCCGCCTCGAGAACGCCGCCCATCATGCGAAGACCTTCTTCAGGCGGGCCTCGTAGCGCGTCTTGACCTTCGCGATCTCGCGCGCGGGATCGGGGGCGTGGAGTGCGTGGACCAGCAGGAAGTTGCCGCAGGCCGAAACGTCCGCTGACACCGTGCCCGGGGTAAGACTGATCGTGCCGGCGAAGACGGTGATCGCCTCGGGGGTGTCAAGCTCGAGCGGTACCGTCAGCCACGCCGGGCGCAGCTTGCGGTTGGGCACGAAGAGGATGATCGCGGCGACCTGGAAATTCGCGACCACGATATCCCACAGCACGATGCCGCAATAGGCGAAGGCGGGACCGAAGCGCACGTCAGGCCGGCCGGGCCACCACGGCGCGGTGAAGATCGGCACCAGCACGCCGACCACAAGCCCCAGGAACAGCGTACCGAAGGTGAGATCGCCGACCATCACCATCCACATGGCGACCAGCAGTGCGGAAAGGCCGGGGTGGGGCAGGAGGCGGGCGATCATCGCGCGGTCTCCGTCAGCACCGCCGCTGCGCTCGCCGCCGGATCGAGCACCTGTGCGGCGGCCGCAGCGGCAAACCCGCTCACCGGGCCTGCGCCCGCCGAAAGCGCCGCCAGCAGACCGAGCGTCAGCGCCGGGGCGACAAGGTCGCGGCGGCCCGCGGGCGCAGGCGCAGGCGCAGGCGGGGCATCGCCGCCGCCTTGCGCCGTTTTCCAGAACACGGCGCTCCCCGCACGGGCGAAACCGATCACGCCGATCAGCGTCGTGCCGAGGATCACCCCCCAGGCCCAGCCCCAATCGGGCAACGAAGCGACCGCTCGAAGGATCAGCAGCTTGCCGATGAAGCCCGAGAGCGGCGGCAGGCCGCTAGCGGCGATGGCGGCGGCCATGAACATCATTGCCGCGATCCCCCGCCCCGCGAAGGCCGGGCCCGGCGCGGCATGATCGGCATAGGCCCCGCGCCGCCGCGCCGCCACGTCCGCGACGAGGAACAGCGCTGCTCCGGCCAGCGTCGAGTGGACGAGGTAGTAGAGCGCCGCCCCGAGGCTCGCCGCGCTCCACCCCGCGACCGCGATCAGCAGCGTGGCTGTGGACCCGATGACGGCGTAGGCGGCCTGCTCGGACAGGCTGCGCGCGGCGAACACCCCGACAAAGCCGATGACGGCGCTCACCAGCGCGGCCGGGAGCAGCCAGGGCGCAGGCACCCAGGCGGCCGCCCCCGCGCCCTCGCCGAACACCTGCGGCACCACGCGGATGATCGAATAGACGCCGACCTTGGTCATGATCGCGAACAGCGCCGCCACCGCCGGGGTAGCGACCGCATAGGTGCGCGGCAGCCACAGGTGGAGCGGCGCCACGGCCGCCTTCAATGCGAATACGCTGACCAGCAGCAGGCCCGCGATCCGCAGCATCCCCTGATCCTCGGGCGCGACCACCGACACCGCGAGCCCCATGTCGGCCATGTTGAGCGTGCCGGTCAGCGCATAGAGCATCCCCAGCGCGATCAGGAACAGCGAGGAGCCCACGAGGTTCACCACCACATATTGCACCCCCGCCTTCAGCCGCGCAGGGCCCTGCCCGTGGAGCATCAGGCCATAGGAGGCGATCAGCAGCACCTCGAAGAACACGAAGAGGTTGAACAGGTCCCCGGTCAGGAACGCGCCGTTCAGCCCCATCAGCTGGAACTGGAACAGCGGGTGGAAATGCCAGCCCTTGCGATCCGCGCGGGTGAGGACGGCGTGCAGCAGCGTGACGATGGCCAGCACCGATGCCAGCACCAGCATCAGCGCCGCCAGCCGGTCCGCCACCAGCACGATCCCGAAGGGCGCGGGCCAATCGCCGAGCGCATAGGCAAGGATTGTCCCGTCCGAAACCCGCGCCATCAGCACCAGCGCGCAGGCGAGCTGCGCAAGGCACGCGGCAAAGGCGATGCCCAGCGCCAGCGCCCGCCGCCGCCGCATCGCCAGCAGCGCGACAGGCGCGGCCAGTGCGGGGATCGCCACCGGCAGGATCGGGAGATGGTCGGCCAGTGTCAAAGTCTGGTCTCCTCCCCCTCCGCCGGCCCGTCGGCGCGGCCCTCCGCCAGCCCGTCCTGGGCATCGCAGGGCACAGGGGCGCCATCGACATGGTCGCTCCCGGTTTCGAGGAAACTCCTCAGCGCAAGGATCACCACGAAGGCGGTCATCCCGAAGGTGATGACGATCGCCGTCAGCACCAGCGCCTGCGGCAGGGGGTCGGTATATTCGGTCACCGCCTTGTCCCAGATCGGCGGGCGGCCCAGCACCAGCCGCCCGCTGGCGAACAGGAACAGGTTCACCGCATAGGAGAACAGCGTCAGGCCCAGCACCACCTGAAAGGTGCGCGCGCGCAGGGCGAGGTAGATCCCGCCCGCCACCAGCACGCCGATCGCGCTCGCCACGAGGAATTCGTAGGTGATCACGAAGCCTCCTCCCCGGCGTGCGCCGCGGCATGGGCGCGGGCGGCGCGCTGGCTGACATGGCTCAGCTGCGCCAGCGCCAGCATCACCGCGCCGACCACGGTGAGGAACACACCGGTATCGAAGGCCATTGCGCTCGCCAGCTCGAACTTGCCGATCAGCGGCAGGCTGAAATAATCGAACCAGCTGGTCAGGAACGGCAGGCCGAATGCCATTGCGCCAAGGCCCGTCGCCATCGCCACCAGCACGCCCCAGCCGATCAGCTTGTGCTCGCCGAAGGGCTTTCTCGCATCCGACCAGTCAAACCCGGCGGCAAGATATTGCACGAGGAACGCCGCCGCCACCACCAGCGCGGCGATGAACCCGCCGCCCGGCTGGTTGTGGCCGCGCAGGAACAGGTAGATGCCCACCGCCAGCGTGAGCGGCAGCACGATCCGGCTCGCGGCGACGAGCATCATCGGATGGCGCTCGGGCGAATGGACCATGTCCGCACGCCACGCCCTGAGACGCGCCCCCGCAGCCCCCACCGTCGCCGTATCCAGCAACGCGAAGATGCCGAGGCCCGCGATCCCCAGCACGATGATCTCGCCGAGGGTATCGAAGGCGCGGAAATCGACGAGGATCACGTTGACCACATTGGTCCCCCCGCCCCCCGGTTTGGCGTTGGCGAGGTGATAGGCGGCGATGCTCGGCCCCGGCTCGCGGGTCAGCATCGCCCAGGACAGGCCGCCGATAAGCACCCCGCCGGTGACAGCCAGCGCCCCATCCCGCCACTTGCGCACCGCGCTCGACAGCAGTGGCGGGGACTTGGGCAGGAGGTTCAAGGCCAGCAGCAGCAGCAGGATCGTCACCACTTCGACCGAAATCTGCGTCAGCGCCAGATCGGGGGCGGAGAGGACCGCGAAGGCAAGGCTGACGACGAGGCCGATCACGCTGATGTAGATCAGCACCCTGAGGCGATTGCGCGCATCGTTCACCACCGCCGCCGTCGCCGCGATCAGCAGCACCCAGGCGATGATCGCGGGAGCGTTGGCCGGAAGGCCGGGCCGCGTGCCGGTGAAGGCCCCGCCGCCTGTCGCCGCGCCTTCGAGGATCAGGAGGACGATGACGGTGAAACTCGCCAGCAGCATGGTCTGGAGCGAAGGCGTGTGGGTGGCGATCATCGCCTTCCTCGCCCCCGCGAAGGCGAAGCCGAGCGCCCCCTCGAACATCCGCTTGGCATCGGGCAGCCGCGCGCGCTCCCACCGGGCGAGAAGCGGCTTGTGCAGCCACAGCAGGACGAGCCCGCCCGCCACCGCGATCAGGCTGAGGGCGAGCGCAAGGTTCAGCCCGTGCCACAGCGCGAGTTCGACCAGCGGCGGGGCGCTCCCCGTCACCGCTCCGGTCGCAGCGCCGACCAGCGGGGCCGCCAGCAGCATGGGGATCAGCCCGAGCAGCACCGCCAGCACCGTCAGCAGCGCCGGGCCGCCCCACATGCCCACAGAGGGATCATGGGCGCGGGCAAAGGGCTCGGACTCGCGGGGGGCCCCGAAGAACAGATGGATGGCAAAGCGCAGCGAATAGGCGACCGAGAACGTCGCGCCCAGCGTTGCCAGCACCGGCAGCAGCCACGGCAGGCCCAGTAGCGCCAGCTTCGGCGTCTGGTAGAGCATCAGCTCCTTGGAGATGAACCCGCCCAGCGGCGGCAGCCCCGCCATCGAGGCGGCGGCGATGGTGGCGACAAGGGCGGTGATCGGCATCGCCTTGGCGAGCCCGCCCAGCCGCCGGATGTCGCGCGTGCCGGTCTCGTGCTCGACTATTCCCGCCGCCATGAACAGCGCCGCCTTGAAGGCGGCATGGTTGAGGATGTGCAGCACCGCCGCCATCGCCGCCGCTTCAAGGCTGAAGCCGAGCAGCATCACCAGCATGCCGAGCTGGCTGATGGTGGAATAGGCAAGGATCGATTTGAGATCGTGCCGGAACAGCGCCACGCCCGCGCCCAGCAGCATGGTGACAAGCCCGGTGGTGGTAACGATCAGCGTGTAGGCATCCGTCCCCGCCAGCACCGGCCACAGCCGGGCGAGCAGGAACACGCCCGCCTTCACCATCGTCGCCGAATGGAGATAGGCGCTGACCGGAGTGGGCGCGGCCATCGCGTGGGGGAGCCAGAAGTGGAACGGGAACTGCGCCGACTTGGTGAAGCAGCCGATCAGGATCAGCGTCAGGAGCGCGGGGTAGAGCGGCGAGGCCTTGATCGCATCGCCTTGCGTCAGGATCGTGGCAAGGTCGAAGCTCCCCGCGGCGATCCCCAGCAGCACCATCCCCCCGATCAGCGCCAGCCCCCCGCCTCCGGTGACAGCCAGCGCCATCCGCGCTCCCTGCCGGGCTTCGGCCTTGTGCTGCCAGAAGCCGATGAGGAGGAAGGAGGCAAGGCTTGTCATCTCCCAGAAGACCAGCAGCAGCAGCACGTTGCCCGCGATGACGATCCCCAGCATCGCCCCCTGGAACAGCATCAGGCTGGCGAAGAAGCGCCCGGTGTCCTCGGTGGGGTAGAGGTAGAAATGAGCAAAGATGATGACGAGGAGGCCGATGCCGAGGATCAGCAGAGCGAATAGTAAGCCGAGCGGATCGACCATCAGCGTGAGGTCGAGCCCGAGGGCGGGGACCCATTGCCAGCTTGCGGTTGGCGCAGCGCCGGCAAGGGCCGGGGCGGCGAGGCTCGCCAGCAGCGCGAGGCCCAGCGCGCTCGCTCCGCCCGCGATGCTGGAATGGACGAGGCGCGGCGCGCCATGGGCGAGTGCGATGGCGAGGGCCGCGACAGAGGGAAGCAGGGCCAGCGTGAGAAGCGTCAAGGCGATAGCCATTGGCGGCCCCGGTGGTCCTTTGCATGAGAGTAGCGCGAAGGTGCGCCCAGGCGCCCGGCAAGAGGCATAGACGAGAGGGTTGCACCAGCACAACCCGGACGAGGCTTTGAGAGTTCCCGGCGGGGCGGGTTTTGCGGCGGTGCGGGGGCTGCCGGTAGATCGCGAAAGGGCGGGTGCGGCACCGATGGCCGTCTGACCCTGGCCAGCCTCGCCCAGACCCAGTGCAGACCCCTCTCAGACCTATGTCAGACACCGTCCAAGGTGACGCTTGCGGCCGTGTTTCACGTGAAACATTCTGCGCGGTCTTCGCCTATCGGGGCACCGGATCAGTCGCCCTCGAACTCCATGAGAGCGCTTACCGTGATGCCCGCCTGCCGCAGCCGCTCCGCCCCGCCGAGGTCGGGCAGGTCGATCACGAACAGCGCATCGCTGACCACGGCGCCGGCCGTACGCAGCAGCTCCGCCGAAGCGAGCGCTGTGCCCCCGGTGGCGATCAGGTCGTCGACGATCACCACCTTCTCGCCCGGGGACACCGCTTCTGGATCCATCTCCAGCCGGTCGGTGCCGTATTCGAGCGCGTAGTCGATGCCGATGGTGACGATCGGCAGCTTGCCCGGCTTCCTCACGGGAACGAAGCCGATCCCGAGTTGGACCGCGACCGCCGCGCCGAAGATGAAACCGCGCGCTTCCATACCGGCGATCTTCTCCGCCCCGGCCTGCGCCGCCAGCAAGGCGAGGTGCCCGACACTGGCGGCAAGGCCCTGCGGATGGCCGATCAGGGTGGTGATGTCGCGGAACTGGATACCGGGATGGGGGAAATCCGGCACGGTGCGCACCAGCGCCTTGAGTTCCTCGGGAGAGAGATGCGGCCCGGAAAGATTCTGCGCTGTCATGTCGGAAATTGCCCCTTTCGATGCCCTCAAAGCAGAGCGCCCCGCCAACCGCAAGGGATGACGGGGCGCCGGAGTGCCGTCTGGAAGAAATGCTTACTTCTTCTTGGGCTTAACGCCCGCCCAGATCTGCTTGTAGCTGAGGAACGCGAGCGTCGTCGCGAACAGCAGGAAGCCGAGCACGAACCAGCCGGTCTGCTTGCGCTGGATCAGCGAAGGCTCGGCCGTCCAGGTCAGGAAGGCAGCAACGTCGGTCGCCATCTGCGGGATCGTCGAAGCGGTGCCGTCGGCATAGGTGACCTGCCCGTCAACCGCCAACGGCGGGGCCATGGCGATGTTGACGTTGGGGAAGTGCTTGTTGAAGTAGAGGCCATCGGGCGTCTCGAAGCCGACCTTCGCCGCCTTCGCGGGATCGGGTTCGCCATAGCCGGTCAGCAGCGAGTAGACGTAGTTCGATCCGTCATGCCGCGCCTTGGTGATCAGCGAGAGATCGGGCGGAATGGCGTTGTTGTTCGCCGCCGCCGCCGCGATCGCATTGGGGAACGGCATGGGGAAGTAATCGGTCGGCTCGCCCGAACGGGTGGTCGTCTCGCCGGTGGCGGGATCGATGCCCGGGACGGTCCAGCTCGCGGCTTCGGCGTCCACTTCAGCCTCGGTGTATCCGAGCTGCTGGAGGTTGCGGAAGGCGACGAACTTCAGGCTGTGGCAGGCCGAGCAGACCTCCTTGTAGACCTGATAGCCGCGCTGCAGCTGGGCGTAGTCCCACTTGCCGAACGCCCCATCGAACGAGAAACCGCCCGCCGGGCCTTCACCGTGCTCGTAGAAGGCATAGGAAGGCTGCTTTTCCGGCGCCGGGCCGAAGGCATAGTTATAAGCACCGGGCAGGAGCGACCACAGCACCAGCACCAGCGTGATGGCGAGGCCTGCGAGGATGCCTCCGAGACGAATAGACATGTCCGAACTCTTTCTCGTTGTCGGTTCAGATTAGCGCGGGCGCTGCCCCCGGCCGATCACTCGGCCGGTTGCAGCGAACCATCGGTGGCGGTGCCGGGCAGACCCTCGACAACGCTTTCAGGATCGACCTTGCCGCCGCCCGAGGTGCTCCCGGGCTTGGTCCCGCCGAGCACCGCTTCGGTGATCGAGAAGGGCAGCGGCTTGGGCACTTCAATCTGGCTGACGATCGGCAGGATCACCAGGAAGTGCAGGAAGTAATAGGCCGTCGCGACCTGGCTCAGCACCACGTAAGGTTCCTCGGCAGGCGCCCCACCGCAGATGAACAGGACGATCATGCAGGGGATGAAGCCGAACCAGAAGAACTTGCGGAACATCGGACGGTAGTGACCCGAACGCACCGGGCTCTTGTCCAGCCAGGGCAGGATGAACCACAGGAGGATCGAGCCGAACATCGCAATCACGCCGAGCAGCTTGGCCGGAATCAGGGTGATGCCGGTGAAGGGGATGGCGAGATCGCCGGTGAAGGCGCGCAGGATCGCGTAGAACGGCCAGAAGTACCATTCGGGCACGATGTGCGCCGGGGTCGAGAGCGGGTTCGCCTCGATGTAGTTATCCGGGTGACCCAGCGCGTTGGGCAGGAAGAAGACCATGGTGGTGAACAGGATCAGCACCACGCCGAGGCCGAAGCCGTCCTTGGTCGTGTAGTAAGGGTGGAACGGCACGGTGTCCGATTCCTGCTTCACTTCCACGCCCGTCGGGTTTGACGAGCCGGGGATGTGCAGCGCCCAGATGTGCAGGATGACGACGCCCGCGATCACGAAGGGCAGCAGGAAGTGCAGGCTGAAGAAGCGGTTCAGCGCGGCATTGTCCGGAGCAAAGCCGCCCAGCAGCCAAATCTGCAGCGGCTCACCCACCAGCGGGATCGCGCTGAACAGGCCGGTGATGACTTGCGCGCCCCAGAAGCTCATCTGGCCCCATGGCAGCACGTAGCCCATGAAGGCGGTCGCCATCATGAGCAGGAAGATCACCACGCCCAGCAGCCAGATCATCTCGCGCGGGGCCTTGTAGGACGAATAGAAGAACCCGCGGAAGATGTGCAGGTAGATCACGATGAAGAAGAAGCTCGCCCCGTTGGCATGGGCGTAGCGCAGCATCCAGCCGTAGTTGACGTTGCGCATGATGTGCTCGACCGTGCCGAAAGCGACCTGCGCGTTGGCCGCGTAGTGCATCGCCAGAACGACGCCGGTGACGATCTGCACCACCAGGAAGAACCCGGCGAGCACGCCGAAATTCCACATGTAGTTGAGGTTGCGGGGCACCGGATAACCGGCACCCACCGCGTTGTAGACGAGCCGCGGAAGCGGCAATTTCTCGTCCAGCCACTTGGTGAAAGCGGACTGCGGTTCGTACTGCTTGGCCCAGGCGAAACTCATGGCGTTCTCTCGGCTTTTTCGAAGTTGAAGATGGATGCGATTATCGTTGTCGCTCAGATACGGACGATCAGCCGACGCGGACGACGGTGTCGGACGTGAAAGAGTATTCCGGCACCATCAGGTTGAGCGGCGCGGGGCCCTTGCGGATGCGGCCGGCCACGTCGTAGTGCGATCCGTGGCACGGGCAGAAATACCCGCCGAACTCGCCCTTGTTCTCGCCCTCGGCCGCACCCAGCGGCACGCAGCCGAGGTGGGTGCAAACGCCCATGGTGATGAGAATGTCCTCGTGGCCTTCCTTGGTGCGCTCGGCGAAGGTCGCGGGATCGCGCATGTCGGCGCCATCATCGGCCTTGGCCTTGGCGATCTCTTCGGGCGTGAGACGCTTCACGAACAGCGGCTGCTTGCGGAAGCTCGCCTTGATCGACTGGCCGGGCTGGATCGCGCCGACATCGATGTCGGTGCTGCTCGCGGCGAGCACGTCGGCCGAAGGCGCCATCTGGCTGACCAGCGGGAACAGCACGGACGCGGCACCCACGCCCGCGGTGCCGAGCGCGGCAATGTGGATCCAGTCGCGGCGACGCACGCCGTCCTGGGGGCTGAGTTCACTCGTCGCGGCCGTGTCAGTCGCCATTTCGTCTTACCCTGCTCGTTTTGCCGCGCCGGAGAAAAGCCTGCGCGGCATGCTGTTACAGTCGGGGCGCATGGGCCCCGCATCCATTCCGTCGATTAGTCCCTGTTCAAGGCCCGGCGAGCACCCTGGCGCGCGCCTCACCTGAAACTTGCGCGGGGCAATTAACGGCAATCCTGCGAATTTCCAACCGTGTTTTAGTCAAGGCGCGTTCGCCGCCGTGCAAGGAAAACTCAGGGCAGCGCGATCATGCTGATCTGCCGACCATAATTCGCCTCGCGCGCCTGAGTGGAGCGCCTGTGGGAATGGTAACGCGCGATATGGGAGAATGTATCCCGGCCGATATCCGCAATTTTCGCTATGCCCGCCGCGCCGAGCCTTTCCATCACGAATCCGGGCAGATCGAAGTGCCAGCGGGCTGTTCCCTCACGATCGGGTGCGGGAGCGAAGAAGCGGTCGGCCGCGGCGGGGAAGCGGTCGCGGAACGGCGGGTCGACCTCGTAACTGGCCTGCGCGATGGTGGGCCCGAGCACCGCTGCAACCCGTTCGCGCCGTGCCCCCAGTGCCTCCATCGCGGCAACGGTGTTCTCGAGCACGCCGTCAACCGCGCCGCGCCAACCGGCATGGGCAGCGCCGACGACACCCGCCTCGCGGTCGGCAAACAGGACGGGTGCGCAGTCGGCGGTGACGATCCCGAGGACGATCCCCGGAGTCGCGGTGACGACCGCATCCGCGACGGGGCGTCCTGCCGCGCTATCGTCCCAGGCGTCGATCACCGTCACCACATCGGGCGAGTGCACCTGATGCGGCGCGGCAAGGCGGCCGCCCGGCAGAATCGCAGCCGCCGCCGCAGCGCGCAGGGCCGCGACCTGTGCCCCCTCTCCCGGCCCGCCGAAGCCGAACTGGTGCACGCCTCCCTGGCTGCCGAAGAAGCCATGCGGCATGCCTTCGAGAAGCGCGTGACGTTCGATCTGGAAGTCCACGCGGCTCAGCCCTCCAGCGAGCGGCTAACCTGCTCGAAGGTGTCGCGCGAGAGGTTGCCTGATGCGAGGATCCGCTCCAGCTCCGCCTTCATCATCGCCGCCCGCCCCGGCTCGATCCGCCGCCAGCGGCCGAGCGCAGGGACGAACTTCGCCGCCGTCTGCGGGTTGATCTTATCGAGCGCGAGGATCACGTCGGCGACCATACGGTACCCCTCGCCTGTCGCCTTGTGGAAGCCTTTGGGATTGCCCGCGAAAGCCATGTAGAGCGAACGCACCCGGTTGGGATTCTTCATCGTGAAGTCGGGATGTTCGGCAAGCTTCCTGACATGCGCGATCACGTCAGGGTGGAGCGACAGCGCCTGAAGCGTGAACCACTTGTCGATCACCAGTGCGTTGCCGGCATAGCGCTGGTAGAACGAGGCAAGCCGCGCCTCGCGCTCGGGCGTATCGAGCCCGCACAGCACCATCAGCGCGCCCTGCCGGTCGGTCATGTTGTCAGCCATATGGAACTGCTCTGCCGCAAGGCGCGCCGCCGTCACCGGTTCGGCCGCCGCGATCAGACCGAGCGCGATGGTCTTGACCTTGCGCGCACCGCGGCCCGCCGGATCATCGAGCGTCACCTCCGAAGCCCGCGCGTGAAGCGCCTGCAACTCGTCCGCCAGCGCGGTGCCGATCGCAGCCTTGAGCCCTTCGCGCGCGGCGTGGATCGCGCCGGGATCGGCCTTGCGCTCTCCGGTCGCCATGGCCTCGAACAGATAGGTCTCGCTGGGGAGCACCATCAGCTCGCCGCGCATCGCATCCTCGAGCGCTTGGTCGGCGAGGCTGGACCGGAACGCGCCGATGATCGCCGCCACGCCCGCCGCCTGCTCGCCAGCCGAAAGCGCGCCGCTCGCGGTGCCGACGAGGTGGCCGACGGCAAGCTCCTGCAAGGCCTCCGACCGGGCAAAGGGATCATCGTCATGCGCAGCGAGGAACACCAGATCCTCGCGCGCCAATTCACGCTCGATCACGATCGGAGCGGTGAAGCCACGGTTGATCGAGACCACCGGATTGCCGCCCGACAGCGGCAGATCGAAGGCCTGCTCCACGTCCTCGAGCACGACCAGCTGCTCCGCGCCCAGCGCGCCGGAGCGCGAATGGACCGCGAGCTTGAGCGGGGTCGGCATCGGCAGCTTGTCGGGCTGGCCCGGGGTGACGGGGACGGTTTGCTTGAGCGTAAGCTTCAGCGTGTCACCCTCGACCGCCTGCGACACGGCGACGCGCGGCGTGCCCGCCTGGGCATACCAGCGGCGGAACCGGGCAAGATCGATCCCCGCCCCGTCCTCGATCGCCTTTACGAAGTCCTCGCAGGTCGCAGCCTCGCCGTCGTGGCGGTCGAAATAGAGATCGCAGCCCGCCCGGAAGCGCGCCTCGCCCACCATGGAGCGCATCATGCGGATGACTTCGGCGCCCTTGTTGTAGACCGTCGCTGTGTAGAAATTGCTGATCTCGCGGTAGGAATCCGGCCGGATCGGGTGCGCCAGTGGCCCCGCGTCCTCGGGGAACTGTGCAGCGCGCAGGATGCGCACATCCTCGATCCGCTTGACCGCCTCGCCCCGCATGTCCTGGCTGAACAGCTGGTCGCGCAGCACAGTGAAGCCTTCCTTGAGGCTGAGCTGGAACCAGTCGCGGCAGGTCACGCGGTTGCCCGACCAATTGTGGAAATACTCATGCGCGATCACGCCTTCGACCGCGTCGAAATCGGCGTCCGTGGCGGTGTCGGGATCGGCCAGAACGTACTTCGTGTTGAAGACGTTCAATCCCTTGTTCTCCATCGCCCCCATGTTGAAATCGCTGACCGCGACGATGTTGTAGAGGTCGAGATCATATTCGCGCCCGAACACCTCCTCGTCCCACTGCATCGAGCGGTGCAGCGATTCGAGCGCATGGTCGGTGCGTTCGAGGTCTTCCTCGCGCACCCAGACGTTGCACTCGACGACGCGGCCCGAACGGGTGGTGAAGGGCTTGCTGTTCGCCACCAGATCGCCTGCCACCAGCGCGAAGAGGTAGGAGGGCTTGGGCCAGGGATCGTGCCATTCGGACCAATGGGTGCCGTCGGCGTTCTCGCCTTCGGCCACGCGGTTGCCGTTGCACAGCAGGATCGGGAACAGCGCCTTGTCCCCCTCCATCCGCGCCGTGAAGGTCGAGAGCACGTCCGGCCGGTCGGGGAAGAAGGTGATGCGGCGAAAGCCCTCCGATTCGCACTGGGTGCACAGCATGCCGTTCGAGGCGTAGAGGCCCATCAGCTGGGTGTTGGCGGAAGGGTTGATCGTGGTGACGACCTCGACCTCATGCTTCGTCCCCGGCAGGGTCACGACGAGGTCGGGCCCGTCCATCCGCCATTCCGCCGGTGCGCCGTCGACCGTCACGCTCTGCGCGGTGAGGCTGTCGCCATCAAGGCGCAGCTCGGGCGAGGCTTCGGCGGCCGGGTTGCGCTCGACCGTGAGGGTGGCGGTGACGCGGGTCGTCTCCAGCGCCAGCTTGAAATCGAGGTGGGTCGTCGAGACCGCCCATGGGAAGGGCCGGTAATCCTCGCGCCGGATCACCGGCGGCTCGTGCGGGGTGGGGGCGGCGTCCGCGATTTCGGGGTTGCCGTCGGGGGTGGTGGGAGTGGTTGCGATGTCCATGCCGCCCGATTTAGGTTGTATTGCGCGCGGGGCCAATCATTAGGTTGCAGGCATGGCCCATTTGCTGATCTTCGGCCTCGGCTACACCGCCGGGCGCATTGCCACCGCCATGCAGGCGCAGGGCTGGCAGGTGCGCGCGACGGGGAGCGCGGGCGACATTGCCTTTGCTGACCGGGACGCCGTGAAGGCAGCGCTGGGCGAGGCGACACACATCCTCTCGTCCGTGCCGCCGGAGCGCGAGCACGGCGATCCGGTGCTGACGGCATATGGCGAGGCCTTTGATGGCAAGGCGTTGTTCTACCTCTCCTCCACCGGCGTCTATGGCGACCGGGCGGGAGCCTGGGTCGACGAGGCGACGCCGACCATTGCGCAAAGCGGGGAAGGCCGCCGCAACGCCCGGGCCGAGGCCGACCTCGCGTGGCTCGGCATGGGCGCAAGGGTGTTCCGGCTGCCGGGCATCTACGGGCCGGGCCGCTCTGCGCTCGACCGGGTGAAGGAAGGCAAGGCGCGGCGCATCGACCTTGCTGGGCAGGTGTTCAGCCGCGTCCATGTCGAGGATATCGCCAGCGGGGTAATCGCGGCGCTGATGCAGGATGCGCCCGCAGGAGCCTACAACCTCGGCGACGATCTGCCGTGCAGCGGCAACGCGGTCACCGAACACGCCTGCCGGTTGCTCGGCCTGCCGCTGCCGCCGCTCGAGTCGCTGGAGGATGCCAATCTTTCCGAGATGGCGCGCGGGTTCTACATGGAGAACCGGCGCGTCGCGAACGGGAAGGCCAGAAGGGTGCTGGGATGGCAGCCCAAATTTCCGACCTATGTCGAAGGGCTTGCGGGGCTTCTCTAGTTCGGTGGGGCTTACCTCCTCAGCGCGCCCGACTGCTGCACCTGCACCGCCTTCACCCGCCGCGCGCGCAGGGCGAGGCCCATCCCCAGCAGCGCCAGCACCATGCCGCTCGCCGAGAGCATGTCCCAGCGGAAGCCCTCGAACAGTGTCGACAGCAGCATCGCCACGCACACCGTGACGATGCCGTTATAGGCCGTTTTCCCAGCGCCGATCTCGCGCACCAGATTGTAGTGCAGCGGGAAGGTCACGACCGATCCGATGATGGCAAGATAGGCGGTTCCTGCCCAGTATTCCCATGCCGTCGGCAGCTGCGGCGGGCCTGCGGTGACCAGCGCGAAGCCGAAATCGAAGACCGTCCCGTAGAGCATCGCCCAGGCGAGCAGGCTCACCATCGGCACCCCGCGCCCGGTGGGGTTGGCCTGCGCCACATTGGCGATCGAGGCGGCGAGAATCCCCCCCACCGCCAGAACGATGCCAAGGCCGACATCGCCTCCCAGCGGTGCGGCGTTCCATTCATGCACCAGCAGCAGCCCAACGCCTGCAATCGCCACCAGGCTGCCGCCGATGAAGCCGCCCTGTACCCGCTCGCCGATCAAAGCCCGCGCCAGAAGCGCGTTGGGCACCATCAGCAGCGCGAACATCACCGCGACGATCCCGGAAGTGATGTGCTGTTCGGAATGGTAGACGAACAGGAAATTGCCCGAGAACTGCGCGATCCCGACGCCGAGCGCGAGGAAGTGCTCCTTGCGATTGAGCCGCAGCCGGTTGCCCATGATCGCAGCGAGCAGGAACATCGCCGGGGTGGCGAGCATGAAGCGGAAGAACACCCCCCAGGCGGCGGGAACGTCCGATATCTGCCCGGTAATGACGAACCAGGTCGAGCCCCAGATCGTGCCGGTCAGCAGGAAGGGGATCAGCACCCGGGGGCTGAGCATCGACGGCGCGGACCCATCGCTCATAGCGAAGCAATCGCCTTGCCGAGCGCAGCCGCGTCCTCGGCACGGGTGTTCCATGCCGTGACGAACCGCGCGCTGTCCGCACCCCAGTCGTAGAAGGCGAAGCCTCGCGCGCGCAGCGCCTCGCGTTCCACAAGGGTGAGGCGCACGAACAGCTCGTTCGCCTCGACGGGATGGAGCAGCCGGTCGCCGCAGCCCGCCGCCACTTCGCGCGCGGCGGCATTGGCATGAGCGGCGTTGGCGAGCCACAACCCGTCCTCCAGCATCGCGAGGATCTGCGCGGCGAGATAGCGGCCCTTGCATTGCAGGTGCCCGGCGCGCTTGCGGCGGTATCGGACCTCGGCAGCGCGGTCGGGATCGAACAGCACCACGGCCTCGGCGCTCATCCCGCCGTTCTTGATGAAGCCGAAAGCGAGGCTGTCGACCGGACCGCTCGCCGCCCGCGCCGCCGCTTCCGCGCTGCCGCCGAGGAAAGCTGCAGCATTGGCAAACCGCGCGCCGTCCATGTGCAGGCCGAGCTTGCGATCCCTCGCGAAGGCGCCGAGTGCCGCCAACTCGGCGGGCGTGTAAGTGCGCCCGTATTCGGACGCCTGCGTGATCGCAATGGCGTGCGGCTGGACCTGATGCACATCGTTGCGGATCGGATCGATCAATGCGGCGACATCGGCAGGGGTCAGCTTCGCGCCCTCGCCTTCCGCCAGCATCAGCTTGGCGCCGTGGAGGAAGAAGCCGGGCGCCCCGCCCTCGTCGACCTCGATATGCGCCTCGCGGTGGCACACCACTGCGCCGTGGGGGGCGCACATCGTCGCCAGCGCGAGGCAGTTTGCAGCCGTCCCCGTCGCCGCCCACAGGACTGCGCAATCGCGCCCGAACAAGGCAGTGAACCGGGCGTCCAGCTGCGCCGACAGCTGGTCCCCATCGTACGGATTGTCCGGCTCGTCGGCAGCGCGCATCGCCTCCCACAGGCGGGGGTGGACGGGGGCGGCGTTGTCGGACAGGAAGGGCTTGGAATGGGTCATCGGCCTTCGCCCTTACCGTTCCGTTCGGGCGTGGCAAGCGGGAGCATAGGGACATGAGCGAAGACAGCGCAGACCTGACAATCACCCACCATGTGCAGGGGGCCGGCGGACGCTATGTCGCGGCGGTCGAAGGCGCGGCGGAACAGGGTTATCTCGAATGGGAGCCCGGCACCCCGCGCGAAGGCAAGGAGGTGCGCATCGCCGCGCACACCGTCGTCCCGCGCGCGATCGGTGGCCGCGGGGTGGCGGGTGCGCTGGTCGCGCGGCTGATCGAGGATGCCGGGCGGCAGGGCTTCCTGATCCGGCCCGATTGCTCCTATGTTGCCAAGCGGTTCGCGGAAAACCCCGACTGGGCTGCGCTGAAGGCCTGATTGCGCGGGAGCTCCTCAAGCCGCGAATAATCGGTCGCGGCTATGGTATCGAGCACGCTCGTCCGTAGCCGCCGCGCCTCGGCGAGCGGGACGCCGACAATCGCGAAGTTCCCGCCCGCAAGGCCCAGATGCACCGTCGCATAGCCGCGCCACCGCGCCAGCGGTCCTTGCGCGATTTCGACCGAGTGGAGCTTCAGCCGCGTCGCGATCACCTGCGTGGGCGAAAGGAACCCGTCGCTGGCATAGACTTGGCGGTCGTCAAGCGCCCAGCGTCGGAATTCCCAGGCATAGAGGTTCGCCGCCACCGCCAGCACCGCAATGCCGAGCGGCAGGAGAAACAGGCCGGGCGGGGCGAGCAGCGCGGTCGGGATCATCGCCAGCAGGAACGGCGCCGCATCGCGCACTGCCTTGTCGGTGCGCTGGCGCGTGCTGGCGCGCTGCCATGCGGTTGCCGCATCGGGGAGGCGGAACCCTGCCCCGGCCGCGATGGGGGCGATCTCCTGCAGCTTGGCGAAAGGGGCAACCACGTGGCTCTCGCCCTCGGAGTCCTGCGCCAGGCTGACGAAGCTCAAGGAGCGCCAGCCGAAGCGATAGCGCAGCAGGCCGGTGCCGATCACGATGCCCTGCACCCGGTGCGCGGGCATCACCACGTCGGTGCGCGTCAAGAGCCCGCGCTGTCGCCGGAACCCGCGCGCCGAGCGGGTCAGGGTGAAGCCCCAGTCCCGCAGCACTGTGCGCACCACCCCCGTGAACGAACCGACGATCAACAGGCCGGCCAGCCCCGCAAGTGCGCCGAGCGCCTGCATATAGGGGCCGAGCGTGACAAGGGTGCTGCCCTGCTGCTTCAGCCAGCCGTACCACACGTCGATATCGGAGACGTTGTCGACATATTGCAGCAGTCCGCCGAGCACCGCGAAGACGGCGAGCGAGAATTCGAAGAGGCCAAAGGTGACGAGCCGCCCCGGACCCATGGCGAACACCACCTCGCCTTCCTCCGTGGCGGAAGCTGGGTTGGCAGGATCGGCGGCGGCGGCGGCGACCTCCTCGTCCCGCCGCTCGCGCACCAGCTTGCGCAGTTCCTCGCCCTCCGCAGCCGCGAGGTACTGGAGCGTAATATCCTCGCCCCCGCCCGCCCCGGTCTCGAACTTGACCGCAACGAGCCCGAGCAGCCGCGGCAGGGGCTTGGCTTCCAGACTGACGTCCTGAATGCGCTCGTAAGGAACGGATCGCGCCGTGCGGCTGAGGACGCCGCTTTCGACGCGGATGTCGGTCTCGCCGATGGTGAAAGTCAGCCGCCGCCAGCCGACGTAGCTGAAGGCCGTGCCGATCAGGATCGCCGCCGCCCCCACCGCAAGGCCGATCCACAGGCCCGGTCCGGCGATCCCCGTGCTGAAGGCCGCCGCCGCCGCCGGGAATATGGCATTCTGGACACTGCCGAGCGCGCCGATCAGCACGCCCAGCGGGGCGGTGCGGCGGGGCTCGCTCACATGGTTTCCCGGCGAATGTGAGCGCGGATTTCCTCGCGCATGTCCCGCGCGAGCGGCTCGCCGAGGCCGGGAAGCGAGACGCTGGCATTGTGGTTGCCGGCAGTGTGCAGGGTCAGGGTCGCAATGCCGAAGAAGCGGTCGATCGGACCCTGATCGACATCGATATGCTGCACCCGGCCAAACGGCACCACGGTGTCCGATCGAAACAGCAGACCGCGCACCACCCTGAGGCGGTCGGCACTGATCTGGTAGCCGCGCGCGTGATAGCGCCGCGCGGGCAAGCGGATGACAAGCAGCAGCGCGATCAGCAGCACCGGCCCGGCGATCACGCCCTGCGGCAGCAGCCCCTCCTTGCGCGAGATCGCCTCGAGCACCAGCGCGCCGACCAGCAGGGGAATTGCGCTCAGCGCGGTGCGTACCCTGAGGGCATGGGCGTAGTTGGGGTGGAGCCTGGTCAGCCCGCCCTCTTCCTCGGCGTCGTCGGCAGTGTCGGCGGGCGGGGCTGAGGGCGCAGGGTCCATGGTGCCTTGGTGGCGCAACCCAGCCCGCCCGCGCAAGTGCTTTCGCTTGAAGGGACTAGCGCATTTAGGAGGACGACGCGCAGCCCACGCGCCCCTAGAACCGGGCCAAAGACCTGAACGGGAGAGACACGCCATGATTACCCTCCATTCCAGCCTCGGCCCCAATCCCCGCCTGGTGCGGATGTTCATGATCGAGAAGGGGCTCGAGGAGGGGCGCGATTTCGCCCGCGTGCATTACGACATCATCACCGGCCAGAACCGGCAGGATGCCAGCTACATGGCGCGCAATCCGCAAGGCACCACCCCGACGCTCGAACTGGAGGACGGCACCTGCCTTACTGAAAGCTGGCCGATCTGCGAATATGTCGAGGAGTTGCACCCTTCCCCCAATCTGTTCGGCGAAACCCCAGTGGAGCGTGCGACAGTACGCAAGTGGGCGCGCCTGTTCGATCAGGAGGTGGTGGTACCGATGACGATGGGCTTTCGCGCAGGCGCGGGCCGCCCGATGTTCGAACCGCGCATGAGCGTCGTCTCGTCCGGTGCCGGTGCGGAGCTTTCGGCCATGGCGGACGAGAAGTGGCGATTGTTCGACGGGTATCTGGGCGCGAGCGACCACATCGCGCTGGGCCGCTTCACCTTCGCCGACCTGCTGATCTTCGCCTTCGCCAATTTCGGCTTCACCGTGGGCTGGAAGCTGCCCGAGGGGACAGACAACCTCGCGCGTTTTGTTGCGACCCACAACCAGCGGCCGTGCGCCGCGATCTGGCAACAGGCGGAGTAGGTGCCCGACCTTTCGGGCAAGGTCGCGATCGTCACCGGCTGCGCGAGCGGAATCGGCGCAGCCACCGTCCGCCGCCTGCGCGCCGACGGGGCAGAGGTGCTCGGCACCGACCTCGACGAAGGGCGCGGTGCGGCCCTGTGTGCCGATGCGGGGGCCCTGTTCGCCGTCCAGGACGTCGCCGACCGGTCGCTATGGCCGCAGATCGTCGCCCGCGCGGTGGAGGCGTTCGGGCAGCTCGACATTCTCGTCAACAATGCGGGGATGGTGTCGGGCGCCGGAATCGGCGACCTTGACGACGAGGCGATGTTCGCGGCGTGGGACAAGGTGCTCGCCGTCAATCTCACCGGTACTATGGCAGGATGCCGCGCGGCCATTGCCGCAATGAAGGACAATCCGGGCGGCGCGAAAGGCGCGATCGTCAACATCGCGTCGACCACCGCCATCGCCCCCCTGCCGACCGATGTCGGCTATTCGGCGAGCAAGGCGGCGGTGCGGGCGCTGTCGAAATCGGTAGCGACCTGGTGCGCGCAAAGGGGCATCGGCATCCGCTGCAACACCGTGATCCCGGGGGCGACCATGACCGGCATTCTCGCGGCGGCGGAACAGCAGACCCCCGGGCTGATTGCCGCAGTCGCGAAAACATCGCCCCTGAACCGCCTCGCCGACCCGTCCGAGACGGCCGCCGCCATCGCATTTCTCGCCTCGGACGAATGCCCTTTCATGACGGGGGCGGAGATGCTGGTCGACGGCGCGGCGCTTTCGATCCATCCGGGGTTTTGAACGGCGCTGCTAACCCCCGCGCATCCGCTCCAGATAGCCGCTCGGTCCCATCTGCGCCGCGGTCCACACGAAGATCGCCATCGATGCCAACCCCGCGGCAAAACACACGCCGAACATCGCGGCCGCCAGCGCATCGGTGCCCAGCGACGGCGCCAGCGCATCGCTGCCTGCGCCGATCACGAACAGGCTCAGCGCCTGACCGATGAGGTTGTTGAAGAACAGCGCGATGGCCACCGCGAAGCCCCGGCTGGCCGGCTCGACCGCGGCCTGGATGCCCGACATGATCCCCGCCTGACTTGCGACGTAGATCGCATAGGCGAAGCCGAACCACACAAGAAAGGTCGTGAAATCCTCCGACGTCAGGCTCAACGCCAGCGGCAGCACCGCGCCAAGGCTCGTCACCCCCGGCAGCCATGCCCGCCAGCGTTCGTCCCGCAAGGTCAGCCATTGCGTGACATAGCCGCCCAGGATCGGCCCCGGTATCCCGCCGAGGAAGAAGGTCAGCCCCAGATACAGCCCGACATCGCCGGTCGAGATGCCGAACTGGCGCAGCATCACCGGCGCCATCCAGAAGGCGAGCGCATAGCCGATCATGATCTGCACCGCCCAGCCCAGCGCCAGCCCCATGAACACGCGGTTCGTCAACAGACTGCGCACCGTTTCGCCCAAGGGGAGTTGCGCCATGTCGGTGCCTGCCGGGGCAAAGCGACCGCGCACCGGCTCGCGCAGGGTGACGTAGATGATCGCGCCGAGCACCAGCCCCGGCAGGCCCATCAGCACGAAGGCCCAGCGCCAGTCGAAGATCTCGGCCAGCTGCCCGCCGATCAGCAGCCCCCCCGCCGTCCCCATGCTCGCCCCGATGGTCAGGAACCCCATCGCCTTGGCCAGTTCGCCGCGCGCGAAATAGTCGGCGACGAGGCTTTGCGACGATGGCCCGGAACACCCCTCCCCCACGCCCACGCCGGTGCGGGCGAGGAACAGGGTCCAGAAGCCCGTCGCCAGCCCGCAAGCCGCCGTCATCAGGCTCCAGAAGCTGATCGCCGCGGCGACAATGGTCTTGCGCACCGAACGGTCGGCGAGCCGCGCGGCGGGGAAACCGGCGAGCACGTAGATCACCGAAAATGCCGCCCCGCCGATCAGGCCGAGTTCAGTGTCGGAGAGGCTGAACTCGGCCTTGATGTCCTCGAGCAATATCGAGAACACCAGCCGGTCCGCGACGCTGAAGGCGCTGGTCAGCGTGAGCAGTGCAAGCACGTACCAACGGTACGCTCCGGGCGTGCCGCCCTCGGCATTGCGTCCCTCAGTGGTGGGGCCGGGCGTTAAGGCCATTGTCCACCGGGATCGTCAGGCCATTGAGAAAGCGCGCATCGTCCGACGCGAGGAACACGACGCAGCCCGCCACGTCGCTCGGGTGGCCGAGCGCATCGGAGGGGAGCGGACCGGTGGGGATCTCCATCGGAGCCTGCCCCGCCCGGCCCGAGACGCCCATCACCATCGGCGTTTCGATCCCGCCCGGCGCCAGAGCGTTGACGCGGATGCCGTAGCCCTTGTCCTGAAAGTCGACGGCCAGCGACCGGGTCATCCCGGCGATACCCGCCTTGGCCGCTGCATAGGCCGGGATGTTGCCATAGCCCATCAGCGCCGCGGTCGAGGCCATGTTGATGATCGACGACCCGCCCCCGCCGATGGTCTCATGCCGGTGCTTCATCAGCGGCACGACGTATTTGCACCCGAGGAAGGTGCCGACCACATGGATATCGAGGTGCAGCCTGAAATGGGCGAGCGAGCAATCCTCGATGCTCTCGAAGATCACGTTGCCGGCATTGTTAACGAGAATGTCGAGCCCGCCGTGGCGTTCCTGCACGGCGCGCATCACCTCCTGCCACTGCTCCTCGCTGGTGACGTCGAGGGCCATGGCGTCGCCGCCGATCGACGCGGCGACCTCATGCGCGAGTTCCACCTCGCGGTCGGTGACGATCACCTTGGCCCCCTCGCGCGCCAGTGCCTCGCAATCGGCCTTGCCCAGACCCATCGCCCCGCCCGTCACGAGCGCCACCCGGCCCGCTACTCGTCCCGCCATTTGCTCTCTCTCCCAAAGCCTTGTGTTTTGTGAGGCTAGCCTATCGGGAGGACGCGCACAAACCACTGTCGAAAGCGCGAGGGCAGCGGCGGCGACCGGCTGAGGGTCTTCGCACCGGATGCCAGCGGACCCGCACGGGTGGCCCCCCTTTTTAGCCTGCGCCGGATGCAACCATTGCGCAGGAATGCCGCAGCCCGCACCGGGGCGCGATGACGTCGCGGAATGGCGTATTGCAAGGCGCTGTGACGTTTTTGTCGCAGTTTGGAAGGGTCACTATCGCTTTTGCTGATGGTGCACTTTTCGCAGGCCCATACACCTCGATGCTGAGCCCAAAGGTGTGAGGAGACACGCCGAGGGTTGGGGAAAACAGGGCACGCGGGAGAGCCGCGGCTCGATGGGGAGAGAGGACCATGAACACACTTCGTGCCCGAATTGCGTCCGGCACAATGCGCCGCGCATTGCTGTGCGGCGCCGCGCTGGGCGGGCTTTCCGCGCTGCCGAGCACCGCGCTGGCGCAGGACAACGCCGAACCTGCCGCCGACAACATGCCGGTGATCATCGTTCAGGCCCGCCGCCAGAACGAGACCCTGCAGGAAGTGCCCGTCACCGTCACCGCGATCGGCGGCGACACGTTGCAGAAGTACAACATCGACCAGGTCGCCGACGTGGTCAGCCGCGTGCCGACCCTCAACGTGCAGGTCGGCGGTTCGGGCTCGGGCGGCCAGCTTTCCCTGCGCGGCGTGGGCTCCTCGAACATCTCGGCAGCCTTCGATTCCGCGGTCGCCTTCGAATATGACGGCGTGATCGTCTCCTCGATGCGCCTCGTTCAGGCCGGGTTCTTCGATGTCGAGCAGATCGACGTGCTGCGCGGGCCGCAATCGCTGTTCTTCGGCAAGTCGGCGACCGCGGGCGTGCTCTCGCTGCGTTCGGCCAACCCGACCGCCGACTGGGAAGTCGGGATGCGCGCCAATTACGAGTTCGAGGAGAAGGGCTACCTGCTCTCGGGCTACATCTCCGGCCCCATCACCGACACGCTGGGCATCCGTGTGGCGGCGCAGTTCAACGACATCGACGAATTCCAGCTGCTGCAAGCCAACACCCCGGCGGTCAATCAGGAGCGCGGGCTGACCGACTTCATCGCCCGCCTGACGCTTGACTGGAACCCGTCCGACCGCTTCCGCGCCAACCTCAAGGTGCAATACACCAAGAACGAGAACGACGGGGCGATCGGCACGGCGGAAATTGGCTGCGGCGCCAACGGCGTGGCTGATCCGATCAGTTTGCTGTTCGGGCAACTGAACCTTCCGGCCGGCTACGATTGCAACGTTTCCGACCAGCGTTATTACCTCACCGATGCAGCAGGGCCGCTGTCCGGCCCGGTGCCGGGCAATTCGCCGGCCAATGGCCGAAACGGCGTGCCTTTTGGCGAGACCGAGATCTGGTTCGGCCGCCTGCAGTTCGATCTCGACCTCAGCGACACCCTGACCCTGACCTCGGTCACCGGCCTGCTCAACATGGATGCGATCGATTACGACAGCTATTCCTATGGCGGCTTCTTGCCCGGTCCGAACGGCACCCGCCTGCCGGGCGGCGCGGGGGCGTCCGACCCGATCAACCAGCTTGAACAATACAGCCAGGAAATCCGCCTCGCTTCGGACTTTGACGGGCCAATCAACTTCATGCTCGGTGCCTTCTACGAAGACCGCACCTTCGTCTTCGATACCGCGCAGCAGGGGATAAACATCTCGTTCGGCGGACCTGACCCGGTGACCGGCTTCACCTATGACTGGGACAAGATCCACACAACCAAGACCGAAGCCCTGTCGTTCTTCGGCAGCCTGATGTGGGACATCACCGACAAGCTCGAACTGTCGGGCGGCGTGCGCTGGACCGACGAACAGAAGGTCCAGACCATCTCGGTGCCTTATGTCCACGCCGCTTTCTCAGCCCCGGTGTTCGGCGGGCTGTTCTTGCAGTCGGGCTTCTTCTCGGGGCCGATCAACTTTGCCGACGACAACTTCTCGCCCGAAGTGACCCTGCGCTACAAGGCGACCGAGGACATCAACATCTTCGCCTCGTTCAAGACCGGCTTCAAGTCGGGCGGGATCGACAACTCGGCGCTCCCCTCCAACAGCCTCAGCGAAGCGGCGGCGAGCGGCGACTTCAGTTCGCTGATCTTCCGGTCGGAAAAGGCCAAGGGCGGCGAGGTCGGCTTCAAGTCGCAATGGGCCAACCGCGACTTCACCTTCAATGCAACCGCGTTCTACTACGTGTTCGACGATCTTCAGGTGCAGAACTTTAACGGGTTGTCGGTGCAGTTCGTCACCAGCAATGCGGGCGAGTTGACCACCAAGGGCGTCGACCTCGAAAGCCGCTGGCGCACCCCGGTCGACGGGCTGAGCCTCTCGGCCAACCTGTCCTACCTCGACGCGCAGTACACCGACACCTTCATCCAGCCGCTCGGCATCTCCACGGTCGACCTCAACGGGCGCCGCGGCAGCCAGGCTCCGGAATGGGCCGGGAACTTCGCGGCCGACTGGACGGTGCCGATCAGCGACAGCCTTGAGCTGTTCCTGTCGGGGAACGCTGCCTACAATGATGGCTACATCACCGACGAGGCGACGCTGAACGACTTTGTCCAGCCGAGCTTCTGGCTGTTCGACGCCAACGTCTCGGTTGGCCATCCCGACGGCAAGTGGCGGCTTTCGCTGGTGGCGCAGAACCTCACCGACGAGATCTTCGTCATCACCAGCGGCAGTCGTCCGTTCCTGCCGGCAGGAACGGACGGCCAGGGACGGCCGCTCGGCGACGACATCGTCCTCACCCAGAACCGCGGGCGGCAGGTCTTCGCCGAGATCAGCTTCAAGTTCTGATCCGCTGGCCACAGGGGAACACGCAAGGGGGCGGGCCAGCGATGGTCCGCCCTTTTGCGTTGGTCGCGCTTCTCGCCAAAAGTGAGCATTGCCGCGAGGCGAACGCGCGCCGATGCTGCCCGGCAAAAGAGACGCTCGGAGGAACCGCAATGTCACGCGAAACGCTGGTCGCAATGACCCGCAATCTGGTCGCCCACGGCGCCGCCGACACGATGGAATATGCCGACGATGTCGTGCGCATTCCGGCGGCGGCCTATACCGATCCCGAGCTGTTCGAGATCGAAAAGAGGCAGATCTTCCGCCGCCTGCCGCTGATGGTCGCGCCTTCTTGCGAACTGCCGAATCCTGGCGACTTTAAGGCGATGGACATCTGCGGCGTGCCGCTGTTGCTGTCCCGCCAGAAGGACGGCAGCATGGGCGCCTTTCTCAACATGTGCACGCATCGCGGCAACCCGCTCGCCGCCGGCTGCGGCAATGCCAGCCGCTTCACCTGCGGCTATCACGGCTGGACCTTCAAGGCCGATGGCGACCTGATCGGCGTCGCCTCCCCGCAGGATTTCGGCAAGATCGACAAGAGCCAGCACTGCCTGACCAGGTTCCCGGTCCACGAGAACGCGGGCCTCATCTGGGTGACGCTCGATCCTCATTCGAAGCTCAGCATCGCCGATTACCTGTGCGGCTACGACGAGCTGCTGAAAGCGTTCGAATTCGACGGCTGGACGCTGTTCGCGCAGCGCACGCTGCCGGGGCCGAACTGGAAGACGGCGTACGACGGCTATCTCGATTTCTACCACCTGCCGGTGCTCCACAAGGACACCTTCGGCGCGGATTTCTACAACCGCGCCAACTACTTCGCCTTCGGCCCGCACCAGCGCCTCTCGACCCCGTCGAAGTTCGCGATCAAGGTGCAGGGGGACGACGACCAGCAGATGGACCTCGAGGCCATGTCCGACGACCAGCTGCCGCAGGAAGTGCTGGTGCAGGGCGTGTGGACGATCTTCCCGCACATCTCGATCGCCAGCTTCTACGGCGGCGGCCAGCGCGGGGCGATGATCAGCCAGCTTTTCCCCGGCGCCAGCGTGGGCGAGAGCTACACCACCCAGTTCTACGTCATGGAAAACCAGCCCGAGACCCCGGAACAGGTCCAGGCCGCGCATGACCAGTTCAACTTCCTCGAAGTGGTGGTCCGCGACGAGGACTATGCGACGGGCAAGCGCCAGCACCAGGCGCTGCAATCGGGGCTGATGAAGGAGGTCCTGTTCGGCCGCAACGAAAAGGGCGGGCAGGTCTTCCACCAGTGGGTCGAGCGCCTCGTGGCGGCGAGCGACGATGATCTGGTGCAGATCTTTACGCAGGAACAGCGGCAAGCGGCGGAGTAGGTTGCGAGGGCGCCTCCGCGCCCTCGTCCTCGCTAGACGCGCAGCATAGCTGCGGGCGGCCGTTCGGCCTTGCGGTCGCTTGTGACCGGGCAGCGCCGTTCAGCAATGTGGCTTAGAATTCAAACGGTCGGACCGGCACGCTCGGCCCCTTCACCGTCGGATTGTCGTTGAGCGCCAGTTCGACCAGCGCGGTGTCGAAGAACTCGTGCAACTCCACAATCAGACCGTCCTTGATCGTCAGGATCTGGCAGTAGGTCTGGAGGTATTCGTGCCCGTTGGTGGCCATGCCGCCCCCGCGCATCAGGCCGACCACGCGCTCGTCGTCGGCGCACATGATCCGCCACTGCCGCGAGAAGCGGATGGTTTCGGCCACCAGCTTGCCGATGACCCCGTCGGCCACGACCGGCCCGAAGCATTCGGCCTTGCCGACCCAGCGGCCGGACACCGGCGTGGTGCCGACAAGGTTGAACACCACGTCCTCGGAATGCAGGGCGGCGAGCGTATCGAAATCGCCCGCTGCCAGTGCCTCGTAATAGCGGGTGGCCAGCGCGATATTGGCCGCGCGCCGATCACGCATGGACTTACCCGAACGCCGGGCGATAGTTGCTCTCGCCCCATTCCTGACGCTTGGTCCACGCGCTCATCGGTTCGAGCTTGCCTTCCAGTTCCGGGAAGCATTCGTAGACGTGGTCCATGTCGACTGCGAAGGGCCGGGTGGGGGCGTTGTTGTTGTATTCGTAGAAGTCCTCGATCCCCTTGGCGAATTCGGCGCGCATCTCCGCAGGCATCGCGTCCCCCGCCGCATCCACGAGGAAGCGGCCGAATTCGGCCGGGCTGCAGGGATCGTACTTGATCTCCTTGCCGAGCGCTTCCGAAAGGCACTGCGTCACCTGCTTGCCGACCAGCCGCTCCGGCCCGCCGATATTGAGCCACGCGCCTTCCATGTCGGGCCGCTCGAGGCTCGCCAGCATGAAGCGGGCGACGTCATCGAGGCAGATCCAGTTGGCTTCAAGATTGGGGTTGTGCGGGTAGACGTAGCGCCCCTCATTGACGATGAAGGGCCGCGCCCAGTTGGTCAGCAGATTGTCCATGAACAGCACGGAACCGAACACCGTCCCCGGCGCGCCCGAGCGCCACAAGGCGTTGATGCCCTTGGTGTTCTCGCCATAGGTGAAAGGGTCGCCGGGCTTGTCGGGAATCCAGCTCGAGGTGTTCCACACGACGCGCTTGACCCCCAGATGCGCGGCGACCTTGCCGACCTCGCCGATCAGGTAGGCGCGGTCCGCGCGGGCCTGCAATGGGTGGGTGTAGAAGATGTAGTCGCTGCCCTCCAGCGCGGCTTCGAAGGTGCTCGTGTCGTAGAGGTCCATCGGCCGCACCTCGACCCGCTCCACCCCCTCGACCGGCGCGCCCTCCAGCGCATCCGGGCGGCGCGAGATCGCACGCACGTCATACCCTGCGGCGAGCGCCTGGCGCACCTGCGCAAGGCCCTGCCTCCCGCTCGCGCCGATCACCGTGACAAGTGCCATTGGTCTCTCTCCCCTTGTGTCTTGTGCAACCGAGACTAGGAACCGCCTTCCCCCGGCGCACCGCGCCAAAGTGATAGCCGCCGCGCCCCTCGGCCTAGCGAAAAGGCGGGGTTGCCGTAGCGACCCCGCCGCCGGACAAGCGCGCCATGGACAACCGCATCTGGCGCATCGCGCGCCGTCCCGAGGGGACCGATTTCGCCGCCGCGCTGGAGCTGACGGAGGAGGATTTTCTGCCCTTGGCGGATGGCCAGATCCGTATCCGCAACACCCACCTGTCGATGGACGCAGGGACCCGGATGTGGCTGACCGACCGCGAGGACGGCTACCAGCCGCCGCTCCCGGTGGGCGGGCCGATGACGGGCCTCGTGCTGGGCGAAGTGATCGAGAGCCGCGCGGAGGGTTTCGGCGAGGGCGATCTGGTGCGCGCCTTCGGGCAGTGGGCCGAGGTGAGCACGGTCGATGCGGTGATGGCGGGGGCGATCCTGCTCGATCCCACCGTGGCTGACCGGCGCGCGTGGTTCGGCCCGCTGGGCATGAACGGGTGGACGGCGCTGTGGGGCATCGAACGGACCGGGGCGGCCAAGCCGGGCGAGCGCGTGCTGGTCTCCGCCGCTGCGGGCGCGACGGGCATCCTCGCTGTGCAGATCGCCAAGCTGCTCGGCTGCGAGGCATGGGGGATCGCGGGCGGGGAAGCGAAATGCGCCTACCTGACCGGCGAATTGGGGATCGCGGGGGCGGTCGATTACAAGGCGGGAGACGTCGCGGCGCAACTGGACAAGTCGGGCGGGTTCGACGTCTATTTCGACAATGTCGGTGGGCCTCTGCTGGACCGGGTGCTCACCCGCATGAACCACTATGGCCGGATCGCGGTCTGCGGCCTGCTGGCGGACTACACCGCCGGCACCCGCACCGCGCCGAAGGAGTTCGATCAGGTGCTGATGCGGCGCCTCAGGATAGAGGGCTTCTTCTCGCCCGATTTCATGCACGAAGGCCCGGCCCTTACCCGCCGGTTGCGCAGCTGGACCGAAGAGGGCGCGCTGGTGATGCCCTATGACGTCACGCACGGCCTTGCAAACACCCTCACCGCCTATGCCCGGCTGTTCACCGGAGCGAACATCGGCAAGGTCATCGTGGAGCTCGAACCATGACAGGCACAATCGAAGACCGCGAAGCGATCCGCGACATTCTCGCCGCCTATTGCCATGCCATCGACCGGCGGCGCTGGGGGATCATGGAGCGCCTGTTCCACCCCGACGCGACCTTCCGCTTCGGCGTGATCGAGGGCGGTTGGCAGGCCTTCGTGGAGCAGGCGCGCGCGGTGATTGACCCCTGCCTTGCGACCCAGCACCAGCTTGGCCAGACGATCTTCGGCTTTGACGGGCCGGACACGTGCCACACCGAAACCTACATGACCGCGATGCACACCATCCCACCGGGCTACCCGCTGGCGGCAGTGTTTCCGGACAAGGGGGTGCTCTACTCGGCCATCGTCGCCGGGCGGTATGTCGACAGGTTCGAGAAGCGTGGCGGCGAATGGCGGCTCGCCCAGCGCACCGGGCTGTATGACTGGCGCGAGTTCCGGGTGGTGGAGGGCGTCGACCTCTCCGACACCCCCGAGGGCGCGGCCGGATATCACGACGCGCGCGATCCTTCGACGGCAGCGGTGCGGGGGTGGCTCGGCTAAGGCCGCCTGATCGCAAACACCCCGCTCATCGTCGCGATCTGTTCTTCCCCGCGCCAGACGCCGCCCGAGGTGTATGCGGTGCGCCCGCCCAGCCGGTCGATCCGCACGCGGGCTTCCAGCCAGTCACCGATCAGCGCGCCGCTGAGGTAGTTGACCGTCAGCGTCACCGTCGAAGGTGCGAGGCGGGGCCGTTCGGCGTCATAAACCGCGTGGGACAAGGCCACATCGGCAAAGGTCGAGATCACCCCGCCATGGGCCGCATCTTGGTAATTGATGTGGTGCGGGCAGATGAGGAGGCCCACCACGCGAACGCCCTCCAGCGCAGGCCCGAGAAAGTACGGCCCGCCGTGGTCAAGAAAGCCCGGGGTGAAGCCGGCGGGTTCGAAGCCTTGGGGTATCGCCATCCTGCCACCCTACCCCGCCGCGTGCTCTCGCGCCCGCTATGAATTGTGCCAATGACACGCGGCCACGCGCGGGGTATCCCCTCGCCCCATGGGAGAGACAGCAGCACTGGCCGCAGAAAGCTTCTGCGACGTCGTCCGCGAACACGCGCGCACGCAAGGAGCGGTGATCGCCTTCAGCTATGCAGGCGAGGAGTTGACCTTCGCCGAGATCGACGAGGGCGCCGACCGGGTGGCGAACGGCCTGATCGCGCTTGGCGTTAAGCCCGGGGACCGCATCGCCTTCCTCGGCAAGAACCACCCGCTCTATTTCGAGGCCTTCCTCGGCGCGAACCGCATCGGTGCGGTGATGACCCCGGTGAACTGGCGTCTGGCCGCACCCGAGATCGCCTATGTGCTCGACAACTCCTGCGCCCGCGTGGTGTTCGTGGGCGAGGGCTTTGCCGAGGTGCTCGGCGCCATCCGCCCCGACTGCCCCCATGTCGAACAGGTGATCGGCATCGACGCACCCGATTTCCCCGGCACCGATTACCGCATCTGGCGCGACGGCTTTTCCGCGACACCCCTCGCGCACCGCGTGCATGCCGAAGACGACGCGCTCCAGCTCTACACCTCGGGGACCACGGGCAAGCCCAAGGGCGCGGTCATCACCCACGGATCCTTGCTCTCCAGCCGCGATGGCACGGCGGCGGCCGATGCGATGCGCAAGTGGCAGGAACCGATCCCCGGCGATGTCACCCTGCTCGCCATGCCGTGCTTTCATATCAGCGGCACGGGGACCGGCCTCGGCACGCTGGTGGCGGGCACCAATTCGATCGTCCTGCCCGAGTACGATCCGACCAGGGCGCTGGACCTGATCGCGAATTACAACATCTCGAAGATCTTCCTTGTCCCCGCCGCGCTCCAGATCCTGCTCAATCACCCGCGCGTGAACGAGACCGATTTCAGCCGCCTCAAATACATCACCTACGGCGCCTCCCCGATCCCGCTCGAACTGATGCGCGAGGCGATCCGGGTGATCGGCTGCGGCTTCGTGCAGATGTACGGGATGACCGAGACGAGCGGCACCATCGTCGCGCTCGATCCCGAGGACCACGTGCCCGAAGGAAGCGTGCGGATGCGGTCGGTTGGCAAACCGCTCGCCGGGGTCGAGATCAAGGTGATCGACGAGGCGGGCAACGAGGTTCCGGCAGGCACCGTGGGCGAGATCGCCACGCGTTCCCCCAAGAACATGCGGGGCTACTGGAACAACCCGGATGCGACGGCCGCCACCATCGACCCGCAAGGCTGGCTGCGCACGGGCGATGCCGGGTATCTGGACGAGGACGGCTACCTCTACATCCACGACCGGGTGAAAGACATGATCATCTCCGGCGGCGAGAACGTCTACCCCGCCGAGGTCGAGAACGCGCTCTATTCGCACCCCAAGGTCGCCGATGTCGCGGTGATCGGCGTGCCCGATGCCAAGTGGGGCGAGGCGGTGAAGGCCTGCGTCGTCGTCAAACCGGGCGAGGAACTGACCGAGGCCGAGCTCATCGCCCACGCCCGCACGCTGATCGCGGGCTACAAGTGCCCCAAGTCGGTCGACTTCATCCCCGCCCTGCCGAGGAACCCTTCGGGCAAGATCCTGCGCCGCGAACTGCGCGCGCCCTACTGGGCGGGGAAAGACCGGGCGGTCAACTGAGGTGCTGCCGGTTCGCCAGCTCGCCTACAAGGTGGGCGACCTTGAAGCGGCAGCGGCGGCGCATCACCGGCAGTTCGGATCGGGACCGTTCTTCGTGTTGCGCCACGTGGCGCTCGCGTCATCGGTGCATCGCGGAGTGGAGCGCCCCTTCGATCATTCCAGCGCCTATGGCCAATGGGGCAGCGTGATGGTGGAACTGGTGGTCCAGCACAACCCGGACGATTCTGCGCTGCATGAGATGTTTCCTCATGGCTCCGGGCAGCAAGGCCTGCACCATGCGGCGCTGTTCGTCGACGATCTGGAGGCCGCAATCGCCCGCTTCGCAAGCGAGGGCACGCCCTTGGCGCAGCTTTCGGTGACGGAGGGCGGCACGGCCTTCGCCTTCATCGATACGCGGGCACAGCTGGGGCATATGCTCGAACTCTACGAGCCCGCCGCACAGCTGACCGGGTTCTACGCGATGGTTGCCAAGGCTGCCGAGGGCTGGGACGGGCGCGATCTGGTCAGGGAGTTGGGCTAACTCCTCCCCCTCCCCGGGCTTGACCCGGGGCCACGCTTCCTGCGCCGCCGGAAGGCAGCTGGGCCCCGGATCAAATCCGGGGGGGGGTTGGCTCAACTCCCCGCCAGCTCCGCCAGCCCCACCAATTCCGCGCGGGATTCGGCATCGGCCAATGCCGCCACCACGGAGAAAGCGACGAAGCCCGGCTCGCCCAGATGCGCCACCACCGCCGCTGCCTCGGCATCGGTGATCGCGGTATGCTCGAAGGGTATCCGCCGCGCATAGGCGAGCGCGGTGCGGGTGCCCGCATCGAGGCCGCTCTCGTCCGGGGGCGAGCCCATCCCGTGCACCGCCGCGACCGCCTGCCTGACCAGCGCCACCAGCGCCGGGTCGAGCGCGGCTTCGGCCTTGCCGCGGAAGTCGGCATAGTGGCGGGCGAGCACCGGATCGGCGGCGAGCGCGGCGAAGACCGGGCCATCCCCTGCCGCGGCGCTCATTCGGCGGCCTCCAGAACGGCAGGCGTGGGCAGCACGGTGCGTTCCATCTGCTCCGGTTCCAGCCCCATGGTGATCAGCGCCTTGGCGAGCCCGAGGAAAAGTGTGAGGCCGAGGCCCAGTTCGGCGATCTGCGCCGGGCTGAGGTGGCGCTGAAGCGCCGCGCGCGCGTCCCCCGTCAGCAGCTCGGGATCGTGGATCAGCGCATCGGTGAACTTGAGCGCGGCCTTTTCGGCATCGGTCAGCTTGTCGGAGCTTTCGTAGCCATCGGTGATGTCGTCCACCACCTCCTCGCCGAGGCCCTCCCCGACCGCCTTGTCGAAGCGGATGTTGCGACAGAACCCGCACTCGGTGACGCGCGCATTGCGCATCCGCGCGACCTCCTTGATCCGCGCCGCCAGCACGTCCGAACCCCAGAACCGGCCATAGAGCGCGGAAAAGCTCTCAGCCATGGCGGGCTGGTGGGCGAGCACGGAACCGAAATGCGCAGGCTCTCCGGCGATTGCCGAGGATACGCGGGGAATGGTCGACATGAGGCCTCTCCTTTGCGACGCAGGATAACAGGGGGTGCCGCCACGACACCCTCGCCATTTTCACAGGCGGGCAGGGCGTCGGCCCATGGCAGATTGTCCCTGACATCGAGGGAGAGAGCAATGCCAAAAAACTCGGGAGGCGAGGCGCAGCGCGTGATCGAGGAGTTCTGGCGCATCCAGGACGAGGGCGACTACACGAAGCTGGTCGACCTCTTCGCCGAGGATGCCTTTCTCGAAGACCCGATCTGGGGCCAGTATCGCGGGCGCGAGGCAATCATGGGCTTCATGACGACGATGGTGAAGGAGATGGGGACACGCAAAGTGCACTTCACCGTCGACGAGATCTGCGGCGACGACCACGCCGTGTGGGCGCGCTGGACGATGCACATGGAAGGGCAGCCCCCTCGCGGCGGGGTGGGCATCTACAAGGTCGAGGGCGGCAAGCTCACCTATTACCGCGATTACATGGACCCGGCATAGGCCCCCCTTCCCTTGAGGGAAGGGGTTGGGGGATGGGTGTGCGACGCCCGCTAATGCCGTACCCCCACCCCCGGCCCCTCCCCACGGGGAGGGGAGAATGGCGTCACATCACCCTATAATCCGGATGCCCGCTTTCCCGCAGATCGAGCATCGGCAACGGAAAGTCCGCGCGCGGGGAGGCGTCGGGCTGGTCGGGCATCGCCATGGTCCAGTCCATGATGTAGCGGCGGCTGGCGATCCGCCATTCCTCCCCGTTTTCGGTTTGGCGTTTCTCGTAGGTATCGAGATAGCGCCCGCCATACATGTTGCCCCTGTAAGGCTCCTCCTCGCCCTCGCGCCGGAAGCCGAGCGCCACGCCGTAGCATTCGCCTTCCGCCGTGGTGGCGCTGGTCAGCTTCACCGACAGCGGCGCGAGCATGTGCCAACGCCGCCCGCTTGACCGCTCCACCGCCATCACCACGGGCACGAACTCCGCCGCAGTGCCCTTGAAGAAGCCGTAGTCGATCGCAGCGTCAGCCCAGTAGCAGCCCGCCTGCCCCTCGTCGTCCAGCCAGTCCAATGTGCGCGAATAGCGCGCGATGAGATCGCTGATCGCCTGCCGGTCGAGCAGCTCCTGAAGCACGGCCTCCACATTCATGCGCGTGCCCCCCACCATGCGGGGATCGACAGGGGGAACCGCTCCTGCGCGGTCTTCATCGCTTCGCTCGCATCATCGGGCAGCGCCGGGTCGGTGGTGTGCGGCAGGCCCCCGCCGGCGCCTTCGACCGGGTCGATGTATTCCAGCTTTATCCCCGCCAGCACATCGGCGAAATCGTGCCCCTCGTGGTGGTCCGACATCTGGTGGTGATAGAAGGCCCACTTGTCCTTGAAACTGAGCAGGCAGTAGTAGCTCAGCGGCTCCTGCCCCTTCCAGTATTCGTAGCGGATCACGCCGTCTTCCGTGCCGAAGGTGTGGTGGACCATGTCGCGCATGATCGCCTCCCACTTTTCCTCCTTGCCGGGCTGGATCTGGATATGCGCGAGCAGACTGGCCATGCGTAGTGTCTCCGTTCAGGCGGGTGTGAGGTTCAGAAACAGGCGGTAGATGCCGAGCATGATCCCGCCCTGATGACGAAAATCGTTGCCGGGGGCGTATTCCATGCCGACGAAGGCATCGCACACTTGCTCCCACGCGATCATCTGTTCCAATCGCGAGATGTTCGATCCCGGGCACGAACGCGGCCCCTGACTGAAGGCGAGGTGGCGGGTGGCGGCCTTGCGGGTCAGCTTGAGGTCGAGCGGATCGTCGAATTCGTCAGGGTCGATATTCGCGGCGGCCCACCTGAGGTGGAGCATCGATCCGGCGGGGACCTCCACCCCCTGAAACACCTCGTCCCGCGCACAGATGCGGGTGGAAAGCCCCTGCGTGGGGGAGCGCAGCCGCATCCCTTCCTCGATGAAGGTGCGGATCGCGGCCCGGTCGCCTCGCAGCTGGGCGAACATCCCCGGCCGCTCGCACAGCAACTGCGCCTGTTCGGCAAGGGCATATTGCGTCGTCTCCAGCCCGCCGATCACCATCGCATAGACCACGCCGTTGATCTCGTCGTCAGTGAGCTTGCGGCCCAGCGGCGTGTATTCGACCTGAGTCAGGAAGCTGATCATGTCGTCCTGCGGGCGGGCGCGTTTCTCGCGCGTTTTCTCCGCCACATATTCCTTCATCCCCGCCAGCAGCCGGAATTTCTCGGCGGACTGCTCGGGGGTGAGAATGTTCTTGTGGGTCGTCCCGATCACATAGGACATGACCTGCGCATTGCCCCATTGTTCGAGGCGGGGAATATCCTCCAGCGGGAAGCCGAGCACGCTCGCCATCACCCGCTGCGGCAGGGGGCGGGCGAAGTCGGCGACAAAGTCCACCACCTCGCCCGCACGGGCCTTGGCGAGCATCTCGGCGATGAGGTCGCTCACATGGCCCGCGATCATCCCGGCATGGCGCGTGCAACCGGGGCCGACCCACGGATCGGTCAGCTCCTTCCTGTGCGCACGCCACAATTCCGGGTCGGGCCGCAGCGAGACGATGCTCGCCACCATCGCGTCGATATCGGGGATGTGCGTCGGCATCTCGCCCGAGGCCTGAATATGCGCGACCAGCAGCGAGAGCGTCGGCGGGAAGCGGTCCCAGTCCTTCACCACGCGGGAAATGTCCTCGTATTTGGTGAGGACGAAAGCGTCGGTGCCCGGAGTCAGCCCCTCGCCCGGCAGGCGCTGCACCGGAGCCTGTTCGTGCAGGATCGCATAGGCGTCATACCAATGCTCCTGGGCGCCCGGAGCGAACAGATCGACATCGGCGATGTCACGCGGTGGCTGCGCCGGCAATCCGCCTCTCCCTACGCGGTGACGCCTCGCCTTGCTTAGCGAATCCGCCAATTGCTGATGCCGGGGTTGTCCCCCAGCCTTTCCGCTGCGGAAACGGACTAATTTGCCAGTGCCGCATATGGGGAGAGAGACCTGTGAGCCGCATCGCCAAACTGCCGGCCGAGCAATGGGACGCGCGCCTTGTCGCCGCGATCCAGCCGGACACCCTCACCGATCTGGAGCAGGGCCTCACCCGGTACTTCGCCCATTGCCCGGAGCAGGCGCTGAGGCTGATGGGCTTCGGCGGGGCCTTGAAGCGCAATCGCTCCCTGCCCGATCGGCTGGTGGAACTGGTGCGGCTGCGCGTCGCCTTCTTCAACCAGTGCCGTTCCTGCATGGCGATCCGCTATTCCGATGCAGTCGCCGACGGGGTGACCGAGGGGCTGGTGTGCTCATTGGAACGCCCGCAAGAGGCCGAGAACCTCACCCCGGCCGAGAAGGCCGCGATCCGGTACGGCGAACTGATGGCGACCGATCACCTGGCCATCGACGACGCGATGTATGACGAACTGCGCCAGCACTTCACCGAAGCACAGATCGTCGAACTCGGCATGACGGTCGCCTTCTTCGTCGGCTTCGGGCGGCTCGCGGCGACGTGGCACATGGTCGAGGAACTGCCCGAGGCGTTTCGCACCGCCGAGAAAATCGCCCCGTGGGGCGCGGACAGGATCGAGGTGCGCTGATGAACCAGCCGCCCCAGATCAACCTCTTCGACCCCGCGCTCCAGCAATGCCCCTACGATGCCTACAAGACGCTGCGCGACGAGGCACCGGTCTACAACATCCCCGGCACCCAGATTTTCGTCGTCAGCCGCTATGACCATGTGCGCGAGGTGCTGATGGACCCTGCGCGCTTCCCCTCCACGGCGGCGAACGAGCTGATGCGCGCGTCGCCCGTCGACATGGAGCGGGGGCGCAAGGTCGCGGCGCGCTTCCGCGAGAAAGGCTGGCTCCCCGCGCCGACGCTGGCGGGGCGGGACGATCCGGGTCACAAGCAGATGCGCGCGATGTTCAACGAGGCGTTCAAGCCCAGCCGCATCAAGGACATCGACCCACGTGTCGAAACCCTCGCCTACGAGCTGATCGACGAGTTTCTGGCGGACGGCAAATGCGACTGGGTCCGCCAGTTCTGCGTGCCCTTGCCCCTCTTCATCATCGGCGAGCAGATGGGCGCGGCGCGCGAGGATATGTGGCGGATCAAGAGCTGGACCGACGCCTTCTTCCACCGCATCTCGCTGATGCTGCCCGAAGACAAGCATCTGGAGATGGTCGACCGCGAGATCGAGGCGCAGCATTACTTCCAGCCGATCTTCGAGCGCCTGCGCGAGCACCCCGATGGCTCGCTGATTTCGGTGCTCGTCAACACAGTGATCGAAGGCTGGGACCGCCCCCTCAATGACGAGGAACTCCACGCCGAAATGATGGCCGACACCTTCGTCGGCGGCTCGGAAACCACCACCAACGCGCTCGCGGCGGGGATGAAGCTGCTGATCGAGAACAAGGATGTGTGGGCGAAGCTCAAGGCCGATCCCGAGCGTTACATGCGCACCTTCGTCGAGGAGGTGCTGCGGCTCGAAAGCCCGGTGCAGAGCCTGATGCGCTTCACCCACAAGGACGTCGAACTGGACGGGGTGACGATCCCCGCAGGCTCGGTCGTCAACGTCCGTTACGGCGCAGCCAACCGCGATGAGCGCTTCTTCGAATGTCCCGAAAAGCTCGATCTCGAGCGGCCCAAGGCAGGCGCACACATGGCTTTCGGGTCGGGCACGCACCACTGCCTCGGCGCACCGCTCGCCCGGCGGGAACTGACCTGGGGCTTTCAGGCGGTGGTCGACCGCTTCGAGGACATGGACTTTGCCGAAGGCGAGAACGACTTCAGCTACCACCCGCACTTCCTGCTGCGCAGCCTGAAGCAGCTGAATATCGTGTTCGAACCAAGGAAGCGCTGATGGCCACCCGGCTCAAGCCCGCGCCGCAGCGGATCGACGTGACCCCGCAGCCGATGCCGCGCCTCTCCGACAAGCCCGTCGACGGCAGCCGCTACTGGTCGCGCGAATTCATGGACCGCGAGTGGGAGGGGATCTGGACCAAGGCATGGCTGATCGGCGGCCTCGCCAGCCAGGTGGCGAAGCCCGGCGACTTCTTCACCTACGACATCGGCCGCGAAAGCATCCTCGTCACGCGCGGCGAGGACGGGCAGGTGCGCGCCTTCTACAACGTCTGCCCGCACCGCGGAAAACGCCTCGTCATGGAGGAGGAGGGCCATTCCAAACGCCTCGCCTGCTCCTACCACGGTTGGCGCTTCACGCCCGAGGGCGAGCTCAATTTCGTCCCCTGCCCCGAGGACTTTTCGAACGGCAACCCGTGCGGGAAGGTGCGGCTGGAGGAAGTGAAGTCCGAGGTTTTCGCCGGCTTCGTCTGGGTCAATCTCGATCCCGCCGCCGCCCCGCTGGCCGAGCATCTCGGCCCCGTCGGCCCGCAGCTGGCGCTCTACAACATGGAAGCCATGCACCGCACGCACTGGGTGACGCTGGAGGGCGACTGGAACTGGAAGTGCGTGCAGGACAATTTCAACGAAAGCTACCACCTGCCCTTCGTCCACCCGCAGACCCGCTTCGTGATGGAGCAGAGCTACAAGGACTGCCAGTTCGATCTCTACGCCCCGCACGGCCATGCGCGGATGTTCATGCCGGGATCGCGACCCTCACGCAGCTTGCGCGGCCACACCGATACCGTGCTCGACATGATGCGCACCGAGCTGACCTATTGGGGCCTCGACCCCGAGGATTTCCGCGATGATCCCTTGCGCACCCGCGAGGCGCTCCAGCAAGCCAAGCGCCGGCTGGGGGCGGAGAAGGGTTACGATTTCAGCCATTTCCACGATGCGCAGCTGACCGACCATTTCCACTACACGATCTTCCCCAACATCAGCTTCAGCCTGAAGCCCGACGGCTGCATCTGGCTGCGCGCCGACCCGCACCCGACCGATCCCGAGCGGTGCTTCTTCGACATGTGGTACTTCACGTGGTTCCCGGAAGGCGTCGACCGCTACTACGCCTATTCGATGGGGCAGGAGGTCGACCGCACCGTCCCCGTCGCGCACCGGCGCGGGGTGGTGGGCGAGCTCAGCTGCGGCCCCGGCATCGATCAGGACGTGAGCATCTGGAGCGAACAGCAACTCGGCCTGAGATCGCGCGGCTACAAGGGCGGGCATCTGTCGGGGCAAGAGGCGCGCGTGCGCTTCTTCCATGATACGATTGATCGCTGGGTGGGGGAGTAGGGCGGCGTCCCCCAATCTCCCTTCCCCAAGGGGAAGGGTCGGGGATGTGGGTTCGACATCAGCGGGCGTTGCACACCCATCCCCAACCCCTTCCCTCAAGGGAAGGGGCTAAAGGTTCGCCAAAGCCGCCGTCCGCCCCGCAATATAGCCGAAGGCCAGCGCCGGGCCGAGCGTCCCGCCCGCCCCCGCATAGATCCCGCCCGTCGGACACGCGATGGCATTGCCCGCCCCCAGCAACCCCGGGATCGGCTCCCCATCATGGCCGAGAATCCGCGCCTGTCCGTCGGTCCGCGGGCCGCCATTGGTGCCGAGCAGGCCGGAGGCGATCTCCACCGCGTAGAACGGCGCCTCGCGGATCGCTCCCAAGGTGACCGCAGCGCCTTCCCGCGAGCGGTCGCCGTAGAAATGGTCATAGGCGCTGGTGCCGCGCCCGAAATCGGGATCATGGCCCTCGTCCGCATGGACATTGAAGCGCGCCACCGTTTCCGTCAGCGCCGCAGGATCGACACCCAATTGCGCCGCCAGCCCCTCCAGCGTTTCCGCGCGCATCACCCAATCCGGCATCGGCTGCCCGGGCTGGCGTGTCCCCAGCGGATAGCGCGCGGCGTATTGTGCGTCGACAATCAGCCAGGCGGGCAGGTTGGCGTAATCGTAGCTCACCGGATCGAACTGGTGGAACACGCCCCCCAGCGCGGAATAGTTCGCCGCCTCGTTGCAGAAGCGCCGCCCGCTCCGGTTGACCATGATCGAATGTGGCACTGTGCGCTCGATGAGGATGATCTGCGCGCGGGCTTCCCCGGTTGCCCACGGCGCGCCGGGCGTCACCAGCGTGGGCGCCCACCATGCGCTCGTCATGTTGCCGAGCTTCGCGCCCGCCGCCATCGCCAGCTTGAGGCCACCGCCGGTGCCGGTGGGCGGGCTGGCAGGGGCGGTGACAGGACCGCGCAGGAAGGTCTGGCGCAGGTCCGCGTCCCACTCGAACCCGCCGGTGGCGACGATCACGCCCCGGCGCGCGGCAAGCGCGAAGGGCGCGCCGTCGCGGACGCCCTCGATTCCGGTGATGCGCTCGCCGTCCCTGACGAGACGCCTCGTCTCGACCCCGAGGATCGGCTCGATGCCCCGGTCGAGACACGCCTTGAGCAGTCGCGCCACCATCGCCTGTCCGAAGCCGCATTGCCGCGCGGTCATGCGCTGGCCCAGCACTTGCGGAGGCGGCAGCGCGCTCGCCCCGCCGAGCGGGGTTTCGCGCAGCATCAGCGGCTTGGGTTCCTCGATCGCATAGATGCGCGCCGCCCACTCACCGAGCGCTGGCAGATCGAACAGATCATGATCGAGCGCGCGGCTGCCTTCCGGCTTGGCGCCGGGGCGGTCGAGGTAATAGTCGGGATAGCCCGGCAGCACCGACACAGAGAGCGCGCTCGCATCTTCCAGAAAGGCCAGCGCCTCGGGCCCCTTGTCGACGAAGGCCTCCAGCGTTTCGTCCACCAGATCGCCGTGACCCAAGCTGCGGAAATAGGCGAGCGCGTCCTCCCGGCTGTCGGCCATGCCCGCCGCGCGCATCCGCGGGTTGTCCGCCACCCAGATCACCCCGCCCGAGATCGCCGAGGTGCCGCCGATGCGGTCCCAGCGTTCGATCAGGGCAACGCTCGCGCCCGCCTCGTGCGCTGCGAGCGCGGCGGCCATGCCGGCCGCGCCGGTGCCGAGGATGATGACGTCCACTTGGTCCATGCGCCGGTTAGACGCCTGCCAGGCCGGGCGCGGCAACCCGTCATTTTGGCAAGGTGCGTTACGTGCCTCGCCCCCCTATTCGTCATTGCGAGGAGCCCAAAGGGCGACGCGGCAATCCATGGACTGCCGCCGCACCCGGAAGCAACACCAGTCGATGGATTGCTTCGCTGCGCTCGCAATGACGAGAGAGGAAGCAAGGCAATGAAACTCGAAGGCAAGATCGCCGCCATTACCGGGGGCACGGCGGGCATGGGGCGCGGGATCGCGGAGGCCTATCTGGCCGAGGGCGCTAGCGTCGCGCTGTTCGCGCGCAATGCGGAAAAAGGCGCCGCTGTGCTGGCGGAACTCGGAGCGGGCGACAGGGCGATCTTCGTGGCGGGCGACGTGATGAGCCAGTCCGATCTCGAAGGCTTCGTCGATCAGACCATCGCGCATTTCGGCACGATCGACATTCTGGTGAACAATGCCGGCGGCGCGGGCGACCTGCAGCCGCTGGTGAACCTCTCCGATCACGCCTTCGACGAGGCGATGAAGTGGAACGTCTATTCGACCTTCTGGGCGACGCGGCGGGCACTGCCGACTATGCTCGAAAAACAGGACGGGCGGATCATCAACATCTCGTCGATGGAGGGCAAGCACGGCAAGCCGGTGCTGACCGCCTATTCCGCCGCCAAGCACGCGGTGAACGGCCTGACCAAGAGCCTCGCGCGGGAAGTGGGCGCGCAAGGGGTGACGGTCAACGCGATCTGCCCCGGCCTCGTCATCACCGACATCATCAAGAACAACGGACCCGCCACGGCACGCGCGATGGGCATGGAGTTCGAGGAGATGGTGACGATGTTCGCTCAGGAAGCGGCGATCAAGCGGCCGAACACGGTCGAGGAGATCGCCGCGGTCGCGGTGCTGCTGGCGAGCAAGGCGGGCGCAGGCATCACCGGCGCGCAGATCAGCGTCGACGGCGGGACCTCGCAGTACTGACCGGCCGCCCGACCGGAGTCGGAAAGCGAGGCGGGAGCATGGCGGCGGCGGCGTGGCTGTGGCCTGCTCCCGCCGCGGCCAACGAACCGCCCCGGGCGGCTGCCGCCGGGTCCGGAAGCTGAAACGCGGCCCGTCCGGTGGGCACCCGCCGTGCCGCGGCGGTCTTGATCGGGCCAGATACCCCTCTAGCCCGCTCCAGACCCCCGCCAGACCCCTGCCAGACCCCCTCCAGCCCGGCGTCTGCTGGCGTGTTTCACGTGAAACATTGCCCTTTGGCGCATCACCCCTGCTGCCGCGCCATCGCCGCCCCGACTGCCGCTGCGACATCGCTCGCCTGCGGATTGCCACGCATGATGAGCCCGCCATTGGGCTGGATGTTGGCGCCGGTCACATAGGCGGTATCGGTGCACAGCCACAGGCAGGCATGGGCGACATCGTCGACGGTGTTGAGCCGCCCCATCGGGTAACGCGGCAGGAAAGCGTCGGTCAGGCCGGGGACCTGGAAGCTCTCGTGGGTCATCGGGCTATCGGTGAAGGCGGGCGAGACGGTGTTGGCCTTGATGCCCAAGTATCCGTAATCATTGGCAATACATTCGATCAGCGCCTCTGCGCCGCGCTTGGTGCCGATGTAGGCGGCGTGGTTGGTGATGAGCGCCTTGGTGGTCGCCGAAGACAGCGAGATCAGCGATCCGCCGGTCGGCTGCTGCTCGCTCATCACCCGCACGAAGGCCTGCAGGAAGTGGTGCACGCCCTTGAACTGGAGGTCGGTAATGCGGTCGAGGTCCTCCTCGGTGACCTCGAGCAGGTCCTTGAGCAGCGCCCAGCCGGTGGTGTTGATCGCGATGTCGACCCGGCCGAAAGTGGATTTCGCCTTGTCTACCAAGGCGTTGACTTCGGCCCGGCTGCTGATGTCGCACAGCGCATGCGCGCCGCCAAGCTCCGCGGCCAGCGCCGCGAGCGGCGCTTCCTTGCGCCCTGCCACCATCACCTTCGCGCCCTCGCGAGCGAACAGGCGGGCGATGGTCTGGCCCATGTTGCCTTCCGATGCCGCGCCGAGAATGACGGCGGTCTTGCCTTGCAGCTGTCCCATGATCTGTCTCCTATCCGTTGCTTGCGGCGTAACACGGCAGGCGGGCGGTTCACCCTTCCCAAAAGTGGGCATTGTCGCCCCCGCCCCTCGGGCCCGATAGCGCTGATCCTACGCACCGGGAGAGCAAGCGATGTTTTCAGGACCCTTGGAGGATCGCGTCGCGATCCATGAATTGAACGGCACCTATGCCGATGGCGTGGTGCGCTGCGACGCCGAAACCTGGGCGAGTGTCTGGGCCGAGGATGCCGACTGGGATCTGATGGGCCACCAGACCAAGGGCAGGGACGCGATCGTCGCCTTCTGGAACGGGGCGATGGGGGGGCTGGAGGCGGTGAGCTTCCACTGCGTCCCCTGCATGATCGATGTCACGGGAAACACGGCGAAATCGCGCGTGCAGACGCAGGAAATCCTCAAGCCCAAGGATGGCAAGGCGCGCCATGTCGGCGGGCTTTACGAAGACACTCTGGCGAAGGTGGACGGCCGCTGGTTCTTCACCTCGCGCACGTTCAAGATCATCGCCGAATTCGGCGCGGAGGGCTGAAAACATGGCAAAGATCCTGATTTCCGCGCAGATCGATCTCGACCCGGCCCAGCGCGAGGAGGCCCTGCGCACCGCACGCCCGCATATCGAGGCGGCGCTCGCCGAAAAGGGCTGCATCCACTACGACTGGAGCGCCTGTTCGATGAACCCGGCCCGCGTGAACGTGTTCGAGGAGTGGGAAAGCGAGGAGGCGCTCGCCGCGCATTTCCGCGACCCTGCCTACACCGGGATGCGCGATCACATCGGCCAGTTCGGGATCACGGCTGCGGTCAGCAAGAAGTACCGGGTTGACGCGGAGGGGCCGGTCTACAATGCCGATGGCAATGCAACCGAGGCCTTCGACTGACAGCAACCCCTTGCTTCTGGGCGCGATCCTCGCCGGCGGACAGGCGCGCCGCTTCGGCAGCGACAAGGCCCACGCGCTGTTCGAAGGCGCGCGGCTGATCGACCGGGTCGGCGCCGCCCTCTTGGCCAAGTGCACCGCCGTGGTGGTGTGCGGACGCGAGGAGCCGGGGTTCGACTGCATCCCCGACTGGCCCGAACCGGGCCTTGGTCCACTGGGCGGCCTCGCGGCGGCGCTGCGCCATGCGGGCGAGCGGGGATTCGAGGGCGTGTTATCTGCGGGCGTGGATGTGCCTGATCTGCCTCGCGATATTGCGTCGACCTTGCGCGGCGAGGGCGCCGCGATCGTCGAGAGCCAGCCGGTGGTGGGGCTGTGGCCGGCGGGCTCACGAGCGGCGCTGGAGGCGTTCCTCTCGGGCGGTGGAAGATCGCTCTACCGCTTCGCTTCCCACATCGGCGCGCGGCGGGTGGAGCTGGCGGCACCGCTGATGAACGTCAATTTCCCTGAGGACTTGCCCTAGCTTCGTCATTGCGAAGAGCGAAGCGACGCGGCAATCCATGGACCACGGGTCGGTCCATGGATTGGTTGGCCTACGGCCAGCTTCGCTTCCGCCTGCGGCTCGCAAACACGAAATTTACAGCTTCAGCATCTGCTTGCCGCGGTTCTGGCCGCTGAACAGGCGCTGCAAAGTGGCGGGCGCGTTTTCGAAGCCGTGCTGGATATCCTCCTGATATTTCAGGCTGCCGTCCTTGACGAAGCCCTCCAGCCGCTTGCGGATGCCGGGGAATTCGCTCGCCCAGTCGAGCACGATGAAGCCCGCCATCGTGCCGCGGCGGAAGACGAGGTTGAAGTAGTTCTCGGGCCCCGCCGGCAAGCTGCCGGTCTCGTAGCGGCTGATCCCGCCGCAGATCACCACGCGGGCATTGGTGGCGATGCAGGCGAGCATGTCGTTGAGGATCTTGCCGCCGACATTGTCGTAGATGACATCGACCCCGCGCGGACAATGCTCGCGGATCTGCTCCTTCACGCCGCCCGCCTTGTAGTCGATCGCGGCGTCGTAGCCGGCCTCGCGCACCAGCCAGTCGCACTTGTCCTGCCCGCCCGCGATCCCGACCACGCGGCAGCCGGCGATCTTGGCGAGCTGGCCGACGATGCTCCCCGTCGCGCCCGCCGCGCCGCTGACCAGCACGGTATCGCCCGCCACGGGCTTGCCGACCTTGAACAGCCCACAATAGGCGGTCAGCCCCGTGGTCCCCAGCACCGAGAGGACGGCGGTGGGCGAGAGCTCGGTCTCGACCCGGGTCAGCTCCTTGCCATCGGTGACGAGCCATTCCGTCCAGCCGGTTGTGCCGAACACCATGTCGCCCACCGCGTAGCGCCCGCCGTTCGAGGCGAAGACTTCGGCAATCCCGCTGCCGCGCATCACGTCGCCGATGTTCATGGGGGCGACGTAGTCGGCGATGTTCTCCATCCAGCCTTTCTGCGCCGGATCAAAGCCCAGGTAGTGCGTCTTGAGCAGCATCTCACCCGGGGCGGGATCGGGGAGCTGAACCTCCACCAGCTTGAAATCGCTTTCGATCTCGATCCCGCGGCCGCGCGGGTGACCGTTCAGGAGCCATTGGCGGGTGGTGGTCGGCATCGGGTGTCTCCTCTTGTGGCCTGCCCTATTGCGGGCGCGGGCGCGAGGCCTCCACGGACAAAAGTGTCAGTCGAGCACGCCTGCCCCTGTGGTAGTCTGCCCCCTACTCTGGGGAGAGCAACGATGGGCATTCAGACTCACAAGACCTTCTGCCGTTTCTGCCACGCCAACTGCGCGATGGAAGTGGATGTCGTGGATGGCAAGGTCGTCGAGGTGCGCGGCGATCCCGATGATCCGGCCTACGGCGGCTACACCTGCATGAAGGGCCGCGAACTGCCTGACAGCCACAATTCCGAAAACCGGCTGCACCACAGCCTCGTGAGGAACGAAGCAGGCGAATTCGTCTCGACCCCGATGGATCAGGCCCTCGCCCATGTGGCCTCTGAGCTGCGGCGGATCATCGACCAGCACGGCCCCCATTCGGTCGCGGTGTTCATGGGTTCGGGCGGGTTCCAGAACAGCGCGGCAATGGCCGCTTCGCTCAGCTTTGCCAACGCCGTGGGGAGCCGCAATTTCTATACTTCGGTGACGCTCGATCAGCCCGCCAAGGTGTTCACCACCGCGCGTTACGGCAAGTGGATGGCGGGGCCGAACACCTTCTCCGAGAGCGACGTTGCCTTCTTCATCGGCAACAACCCGATCGTCTCGCACTATTCTCCCGTCGGCGGCGTGCCGCCCTTCAGCCCATCGCGCCGCATCCGCGACCAGCAGGCCAAGGGATTGAAGCTGATCGTCGCCGACCCGCGCGAGAGCGATGTGGCGCGGCTGGCCGACATCTACCTGCCGGTGAAGCCGGGCGAGGATCCGGCGATGCTGGCGGGCATGCTCAATGTGATCATCGCCGAGGGGTTGTATGACCGCAACTTCGTCGCCGCTCATGTCGACGGGTTCGACGGACTTGCGGAGGCGGTGAAGGCCTTCCCGCCGGAGGTCGCTGCGGAGCGCGCGGGGCTGGACAAGGATCAGCTGATCGCCGCCGCACGGATGTTCGCGACCGGCACCAAGGGCTGCGCAGTCACCGGCACAGGCCCGGAAATGGCGGGCAACGGGACGCTGACCGAATATCTCGTCGTCTGCCTCAACACCATCTGCGCGCGCTTCAAGCAGGAGGGCGAGAAGGCCGCGATACCGGGCGTGTTCAGCCCCTATCAGACCGCGCGCCGTGCTCAGGTCGGGCCGCCCGTGCCGATGTTCGGCGCTGAGGGGATGCCGAAGTCGCGGTTCCGCGGCTTGGGGCACTTGGGCTGGGAAATGCCCTGCAACGTGCTCGCCGATGAAATCCTCACCCCCGGCGATGGCCAGGTGCGCGCGCTGATTTCGGTTGGCGGCAATCCGGTGGTCGGCTTCCCCGATCAGGCCAAGATGGTCCGCGCATTGGACGATCTGGAACTCTTCGTGCAGATCGACCCGTGGATGAGCGCCAGCGCCAAGCGCGCCGATGTGGTGCTCGCGCCGTCGCAATGCCTTGAGCGCGAGGACATCACCAGCCTTTCCGAATGGTGGCACGAGGAACCTTACGCCCGCTACACCGAAGCGGTGGTCGCGGCCCCAGGCGACGTGATCGACGAATACGAGATGTTCTGGACCCTCGCCCATCACCTCGGCATCCAGATGATGCTGAACGGCGGCCCGCTGCCGATGGACAGGAAGCCGACCAAGCAAGAGTTCCTCGACCTCGCGGTGACCGGCTGCCTCGTGCCGCCGAGCCAGGTGCGCGCGGATTGCGCGGCCAATGGCGGCGCGGCGGTGATGTACCCCGAGAAGCACCCGCTGGTGGCGCCGGTCGACGAAACCGAGTTCCATCGCTTCGATCTGGCCGTGCACGCGATGCCTTCGGAAATCCTGAAATACGCCGAGAACCGCACGGCGCGCGAGGGCTTCGACTTCCGCCTGATCTCGCGCCGTTCCAAGACGCGGTTCAATTCGATCGGCCATCCGCTGAAGAAGTTGCAGGCCAAGACCACCACCAACCCCGCCTTTATCCACCCCGACGACATCGCGGCCTTGGGTCTGGAGGAGGGCGGCCTCGTCGCGATCACATCGCCGCATGCCACGATCCACGGGGTCGTGAAGGCGAGCGACAAGGTCCGCCGCGGGATCGTTTCGATGGCCCATGCTTACGGGGACGCCGACGCGGGCAAGGACGATGTGCGGACACGTGGTTCCTCCACCAACCGGCTCGTCAGCGAGGTGGTCGATTACGACCCGATCACCGGGCAGTCTCTTCAAAGCGCCATTCCGGTGAAGCTGGAACCGGCCTGATTTTCTCGCAAACCGAAAGACCGATAATGCCCCAGAACCGCCGCTTCCTCCTCCAGCGCCGCCCGAACGGCACGCCCGTGCCCGATGACTTCGCACTCGTCACGGAGTCCACGCCCGCGCTGGAAGAAGGACAGTTCCTGATCCGCAATCACTACGCCTCGCTCGATCCGGCGATGCGCGGGTGGATGGATGCGGAGGGCAACTACATGCCCCCGATCCCTTTGGGCGATCCGGTGCGCGCCAGCACCATCGGCGTGGTCGAGGAAAGCCGCGCGGAAGGGTTTGCTCCGGGCCAGTGGGTGATGGGACTGAATGCGCTGGAAGATTACTCCATCGGCGTCGCAGGCGGCTTCACCCAGCCCATCGACCCCAGCCTCGTACCGAGCGTCACCAACTACCTCTCGATCTTCGGCGCGGTCGGCATGACCGCCTATTTCGGGTTCCTCGAGGTATGCGAGCCCAAGGCGGGCGAGACCGTGCTGGTGACCGGCGCGGCCGGGGCGGTGGGCAGCCTCGTCGGCCAGCTCGCCAAGATCCACGGTTGCCGCGCGGTCGGGATCGCAGGCGGCCCTGCCAAATGCGCACGCCTCACCGAGAAATACGGCTTCGATGCCGCCATCGACTACCGGGGCAAGGATGAGGCGGCACTTGCCGCCGCCATCGCCGAGGCCTGCCCGGAGGGGGTCGACGTGATCTTCGAGAACGTCGGCGGGATCATCCTCGATGCGGGGCTGATGAACCTCAACCTGCACTCTCGCGTCGGGCTGTGCGGCCTCATCAGCGAATACAACACGAGCCCTCGCGGCATTCGCAACCTGTGGCAGCTTATCGTCAAGCGCGCGCACATCCGCGGGCTCTTGGTCGCCGACTACGTCCCCCGCTTCGCCGAGGGCGCGCAGCAAATGGGCGTCTGGGCCGCGCAAGGCAAACTCACCATCGACGAACACATCGACGAGGGGCTGGAGCACGCCTTCGACAGCTTCATGCGGCTGTTCGCGGGGACGAACGACGGCAAGATGATCCTCAAGATCGCCTGAGACCGATGGCCCACTCGCTGCTCGTGCTGTCAGGGGGCCATCCTTACGAAGGCGCCCCCTTCGACGAGCTCCTGCACAGCCTCGGCGATTGGGAGATCACCCACCTCGTCCACCCCGAGGGCGGAGAAGCGGAGGCGGCCGAGGCCATCCGCGCCGCCGACGCCCTGCTGTTCTACGACATGGCCGGTTATACCTTCGGCGATGGCAAGGTGACGACACGCCCGCCATCTACCGCCCTCAAGGACGCTCTCTCAAGCCGCTTCGCCAGCGGCCGGGGCGCGGTCGCCATGCACCATGCGCTGGCCGGTTGGGCCGATTGGCCGGAGTGGCACGCATGGCTGGGTGGCGGGTTTCTCTACCAGCCGGGCGAATGGCAGGGCGAGGCATGGCCCGATTCCGGCTACCGCCATGATGTGACCTACGAAGCGCGGATCGTCGCCGATCATCCGGTCACCCGCGGCCTCCCCGCCAGCTTCCCCGTCACCGACGAGCTCTACCTTGGCCCGATCGACGAGAGCGCCCTCACCCCGCTCGTCCGGGCCGAGGGCTTCGCCTTCACGGCGGGCAATTTCTACTCTGCCGCGCAGGCTGTCGCGGGCACCATGTTCAGCAATGAAGGGTGGGAGCATCCTCCGGGCAGCAATTGCGTCGCCTGGGAAAGCCGCAATTGCCCCGCGCGCCTTGTATACCTGCAATTCGGCGACGGCCCCGCCACTTACGCCAACCGCCACGTCCGGCAGATGCTGCGGCAGGCGCTCGACTACACCTCAGGAGGAACTGCATGACCCCGCAGCAAACCGTCGAGGCCTTCATCGGCCACTGGAACGCCTGCGATATCGATGCGATGCTCGGCCTGTGTGCCGAGGATATCGTCTACCACAACATCCCGATGGAACCGGTCGTCGGCACCACGCAGATGCGCGCCATGGTCGAAGGATTTCTCGGCGATATCGAGCGGTGCGAGTGGCAGACCCACGCCATTGCCGCAAACGGCAACACGGTGCTGACCGAGCGGACCGACATCTTCCACTTCAAGGACGGCCGCCGCGCCGCAATCCGCGTGATGGGCACCTTCGATATCGGCCCCGATGGCCGCATCACCGGCTGGCGCGACTATTTCGACATGCTTGAATTCCAGCGCGAATTCGTGGGCGGATGAGCTCCTGCCGGAAACCCTAACACAAACGCGCATCGCATCGGGGGCGAGGGTTTGGCTAGGCATGTCACATTCAATCCAAGGGTCCGGAGCCGCCTGACATGAACAAGCCCCAAGGCAACGTGTTCGCGCCTGAAACGCTGGTCGATCCGTTCGATCATTATCGCGCCGTCCACGAAGCCGGGATCGCGATCGAGCATCTCGAAGGGATGAACACCTGGGTCGTCTATTCCTATGACCTGTGCAGCGAGGCGGCGGCCAATCCGGAGGTTTTTTCCAACGACTTCACCGCCCTCATGGGCCGCGAGGCGGACGAGGACATCCAGGCGATCCTTGCCGAAGGCTGGCCGGACCTGCCCACGCTGCTGACCGCCGACGCGCCCGTCCACACCCGCAATCGCAAGCTGGTGAACCTCGCCTTCTCGGCCCCGCGCGTGAACGCGATCGAAGCCGACATGCGGCAGAAATCGATCGACCTGATCGAAGCCTTCGCCGACCGGGGGAGCTGCGAGTTCGTCGAGGAATTCGGCGTGCCTCTGCCCGTCGCCATGATCGCCGGACAGATCGGGCTCGACGATGATCCCGAGCGGGTGAAGCGCTGGTCGGATGCGGCGGTCGACCGCTTCAGCCAGATGGTCGATCACACCCGTAAGCTCGAATGCGCGCGCAGCCTTGTCGAGTTCCAGCACTACATCAAAGGCCTGATCGACGACCGCAAGGCCAATGGCGGCAACGACCTCCTGACCGATCTCGTCGAAGCGCGGGTCGAAGGCGAGACGCCGCTCGAAGACCCCGAGATCATGTCGCTGATGCAGCAGTTCATGGTGGCAGGGAACGAGACCACCACTTCGACGCTGGCTGGCGGCCTGCTCCAGCTGATCCGCAATCCCGACCAGATGGAAAAGGCCAAGGCGGCGGCCGGCGGGCGCGATCCCAAGCTGCTCGGCAACCTCGTCGAGGAGGCGCTGCGCTACGAGACCCCGACCGCGGGGATGTGGCGCATCGTCAAGGCTGATACCGAGCTTGGCGGCATGGTGATCCCGGCCGGCGCCGTGGTGCAGCTGCGCTATGCTGCGGCGAACCGGGACCCGAAGAAATTCCCCGATCCCGACAGGTTCGACATCGAACGCACCAACGCCCGCACCCACCTCAGCTTCGGCAAAGGCCCGCACATGTGCGTGGGCAACATGCTCAGCCGCAAGGAAATGCTGGTCGCCTTCGACGAGCTGCTCGAGCGGCTCGATAACTTCGCGGTCGCGGACGAGAACGAAATCCGCATCCTTCCCAACATCCTGCTGCGCGGCGTGACCCACCTGCCGATCACCTTTACCCGTAAGGCCTGACATGAATTTCGACCTGTCCGAAGAACAGCAGATGTTCGTGACCTCGGTCGAGCGCTTCGCCGCGCCGATCGATGTCGAGGCGCGCCGCCGCTTGCGGCTTTCGCCCACAGGCTATGACCGGGCGCGCTGGCAGAGCCTTGCCGAGATGGGCCTGATCGCGCTTGCCGCGGGCGAGGATGCGGGGGGCATGGGCGGCTCGGCAGTCGATCTGGCGGTGGTGCTCGAAGCGATCGGCAAGGCCAATGCGCCCGACCCGCTGCTCGAACACGGCATCCTGCCCGCGCTGCTGCTGGAGCGCGGCGGAGCAAGCGAGGCTCTGGAAGGCGTGCTGTCGGGCATGACCATCGCGACCCTCGCGTGGACGGAAAGAGGTCAACGCTACAGCCTCAAGGCCAAGGGCATGAAGGGAGAATCGACCGGAGACGGCTTCACCCTCACCGGCGAAAAAACAATGGTGATGGGCGCGCTTATGGCGGACCTGTTCATCGTCACCGCCGACCTTGGCGGAGAGACCGCCTGCTTCCTTGTGCCGAAGGAGGCAGCCGGGCTTGAAGTGCGCGCCTATCGCCTCGCCGACGGGAGCATCGCGGGCGAGATCAAGCTGACCCGCACGCCCGCTTCGGCGAAGCTGTCGCTCGATCTGGCGGGGCTTCTCGCCATCGCTGCCGACATGCGGCTTTATGCGGGGGCCGAAATGGTCGGCCTCGGCCAGCGCCTCCTGAGCGATACGCTGACCTATGTGAAAGAGCGCGAGCAGTTCGACGTTGCCATCGGTTCTTTTCAGGCATTGCAGCACCGCCTGGTCGATTGCTACGCCAAGGAAGAGCAAGCCCGCTCAATGCTTTACCGCGCAGCATTGACCGACCAAGGTGACCGAGCAAGATGGCAGCGCGCAGCCGCCGGGGCCAAGGCCTATATCGGCGAGAACGTCGACGCCATCGCCCGCGAGGCGGTGCAGATGCACGGCGGGATGGGGATCACGGATGAGCTTGCCATAGGCCACGCCTTGAAGCGCGTGCTCGTGCTCGCACGCCTGTTCGGCGACGTCGACACCGTGCTTGCGGAATATGCGCTGGCCGCTTGATGCGGCGCGCGGGAGGGAACCGAGACATGGGCGAAAAGATCGACCCGAACCTGTGGAGCGACGGCGCCGAGCCGCACCTGATGGGCGGCCGCCTGCCTTCGGGGCAGATCGTCTTCCCGATGCCGGTGGGCGATGCGGCCGAGGGCGTCGAGCCCTACAAGCTCTCGCGCCAGGGCAAGCTGTGGTCGTGGACCTCGCAAGGCTTTCTCCCAAAGGAGCCTTACGAAGGCCCCGGCTCCGGCCCCGGCGAGGGTCCGCCCGATTTCCAGCCATTCCTATTGGGCTATGTCGAGCTGCCCGGCGAGGTGATCGTCGAAAGCCGCATCGTCGACGCGCGCCTCGAGGACCTGCACCTCGGCATGGAACTCGAATTCTGCATCGTGCCCTTCAACGCGCGCTACGACACCTTCGCCTTCCGTCCTGCCACCGCCAGCGAAAGCAAAGCCGCATGAGCGAGAACGTCTACATCATCGGCGCAGGGATCCACCCCTTCGGCCGCACCGATAGCCGCTCGGGCCGGGAACAGGGCGTCTATGCCGTGCGCGAGGCGCTGGCCGACGCAGGCCTGGAATGGCCCGATATCGAATGCGCTTATGGCGGCAGCGCGGCGGCGGGCAATGCCGACATCATGGTGAACGAGCTGGGCCTGACCTCGCTCCCCTTCACCAACGTCGCCAATGGCTGCGCCACGGGGGGCAGCGCGCTGGCCGCCTCGCAGCAAGCAATTGCGAGCGGCATGTATGACCTCGCGCTGGCGGTCGGCTTCGACAAGCATCCGCGCGGCGCGTTCAACGCCAAGCCGTCGGACTATGGCCTGCCCGAATGGTACGGCCAGACCGGGATGATGCTGACGACGCAGTTCTTCGCCCTGAAGATCCAGCGCTATATGCAGCTCCACGGAATCAGCCGCACGACGCTGGGGCGGGTGGCGGAGAAAGCCTTCCGCAACGGCACGATCACGCCCCACGCGTGGCGGCGCAGCCCGGTCGATCTCGACACGATCATGAACGCGCCGATGATCAATGATCCGCTCACCAAGTACATGTTCTGCTCGCCAGCCGAGGGCGCGGTGGCGCTGATCCTCGCCAGTGAGAAGAAGATGAAGGAATTGGGCGCAGACGGGGTGAAGATCCGCGCGGTCTCTGTCAAAACCCGCCCGCCCAACTCCTTCGAGGTGTTCCAGGCTGGCATCAGCATCGAGGAAGGCGGCAAGCCCACCGTCCTCGCCTCGCAGGCCGCGTTCGAGAAGGCCGGGATCGGCCCGGAGGACATCTCCGTCGCTCAGCTTCAGGACACCGAGAGCGGCGCGGAAATCATGCACATGGCCGAAAACGGCTTCTGCAAGGACGGCGAGCAGGAGGAGTGGCTCGCCAATGGCTGGACCGAGATCGGGGGCGGGAAGCTGCCCGTGAACACCGATGGCGGCTGCCTTGCCTGCGGGGAACCGATCGGCGCCTCGGGCCTCAGGCAGGTCTACGAGAACGTGACCCAGCTGCGCGGCCGCGCAGGCGAGCGGCAGGTGCCCGGCAAGGTGCGCTTCGGCTACTCCCACGTCTACGGCGCCCCCGGCCTTTCGGGCGTCGCCATTCTGGAACGCGAATGAGCCTGCCAGAAAACAAAGGACGCATGCAGGGCAAGGTCGCGCTGGTCTCTGGCGGGGCGGAAGGAATCGGCGAAGCTGTCGCGCGGTTGATTATCGCCGAAGGCGGCAGCGTGATGCTGGGAGATGTGCAGCTCGAAAAAGCGCAGGCCCTCGCTGGCGAGCTGGGCGAGCGCGCGGCGGCGACCCATCTCGACGTACGCCAGCTTTCGCAATGGGAGACCGCCGTCGCCGCCACGCGCGAGCGTTTCGGCAAGCTCACCGTGCTGTGCAACATCGCGGGCATCTCGGAACCCGGCAACGTTCCCAAAGGCGCATTGGACGTGTGGGAGCGCACTATCGACATCAATCTCCACGGCCCATTCTACGGGATGCGCGCCGCGATCCCGGCAATGGAGGCGAGCGGCGAGCCTTGCGCTATCGTCAACATCGGCTCGATGATCGCGCTGCGCCCGGCGGCCTTCGTGGCGGCCTACTCTGCGTCGAAGACCGGCCTCAGAGGCCTGACCCAATCAGTCGCACTCGATCTGGCCGAGCGCGGCCTGCCGATCCGCGTCAACATGGTCCATCCCGGCGCGATCCGCACGCCGATGTACAACCGCTACAAGTTCTCCGGTGCCGACACGCCCGAAAACATCGAGACCAATTTCGCCGCCACCCACCCGATGAACCGCATCGGCGAGCCCG